>Ga0209272_10000378_pt1 | contig 38943 bp, 78 predicted proteins | sample tdDd002_FD_187125 | JGI IMG/M metagenome (GOLD analysis project Ga0209272, IMG submission 187125) | Marine sediment microbial communities from the Atlantic coast under amendment with organic carbon and nitrate - tdDd00.2 (SPAdes)... | ecosystem: Environmental > Aquatic > Marine > Coastal >...
ACGGTATAACCATATGGTGCTACAATGGTATTACCAGATGAACGAAAGGAGATCGCATGGCAAAGCTAATTAAAAGAGGGAATAGTCTTACAGTAGCAATTCACCCATTCCAGTTACAAGCTGCTGGTTTTGAAGAAGGTGACGAAATCAACATTCAAGTTAAAGGCAAGAAGTTAGTACTTACTAAGGAGGACTAAATGCACATAGTAGCACAAAGACGGGAACTGATGAAAGGTTATCACAAATTTATACCTTTTATGAATGAAGAAGAATTACAAATAATTGCAAAAGCTCTCACTGATGTAACAGAATCAATGTTAAAAAGATCAGAGGAGGACTAAATGAAAACACTTAAATGTATTGAAGGACAAGTTGAAGACCTGGCGCAAAAAGCTTACGATCTTAACGAATCATGTAGCATGATGGACGTGCGTTGTAGACTAGAAGTATCTGACACTTGCGAGAATGGCGAATCTAAACGCAACGAACTAATTGAAAGCATCGAATCAATGTTTGAACAACTTAGAGAACTTAACGCATGTACTACAGAAACATACAAAGCACTTGCGAACTCTGAGGAAAGTATTATTAAAAATCTAAAAGATATTATCTTATAGGAGGTTAACATGAAAAAATATAAATGCCCAGCGTGTGGAGTATTGACTGATTACATTGTAACTAAAATAACAGGAGACGCAATTTTATGCGCTAATGGTGATTCTGAACTGAACGAATGGGAACACGGAAATGCATCGTGCGACAAATGTGGATTCGAGGAGTCGTCATGGAGCAATAACGACTTTGAAATTGTAGAAGTGGAGGAATAAACATGGAAGAGTTAGCAATGGAATTAATCAGACAGGATTATTCACCAGAAGAAGCGCAAGCGATGTTAAACGAGTTTTACGCTATGGACGATGTAAGCCAAAACGAATGTAATAACTATGATTAGCGCACTAGAATATCACGAGGGTAAATGCAAGTACCATTTAAACGAATTAGAAATGCTATACAACGCTCATACAGACAAGAACAACTTAAGCATGACAATTAGTATGATTAACAAGGCAAAGAGCCGTTACGAGCAACACAAGAGGTTTTGTGAGATAATTAGAGGTGAGATAGATGGATAACATGGAAATATATGAAAAGGTGAGGGCGGTTCCTTCTACGGCATTGAAACCAATAAAAGCTGGAAGATTAAAAGGAATGTCGGACATTAACCCTATGTGGAGAATTAAAATGCTTACAGAATTATTTGGGCCTGTAGGTTTTGGATGGTACTATGAAATTTTAGAGGAACGACTAGAAAAATCAGATAACGGAGAGGTAAAGGCTTTTGTTAAAATAAATTTATTTATCAACGTAAATGACAAATGGTCAAAACCTATACAGGGCGTGGGTGGTAGCAGTTTTGTTGCTAATGAATCGAAAGGACCATACGTAAATGACGAATGTTTTAAAATGGCCTTTACAGATGCGTTAGGTATAGCGTGTAAGGCGTTAGGATTTGCGGGCAATGTTTACTACGAAAAAGACAGGACAAAATACACCAACGACACTCCAAGCGATACAAAAGAAGAGCGAATAGCTACACCAGAACAAATAGAGGTACTTCTAATATTGGCATCAAAAAAAGGGTTAACTTCTAAACAAGTAACCGATTCTCTTAAAAAACGTGAGGTATATTCAAATAATTGTCCAATAGATGTATACAACGGTATTTATGCAAGTATAAACAAGATGCCTGATAAGGAGGGTTAATGCGTAAGACAATTAACGGTGAGTCGTGCTGGGTATGTGGTACGACTTACGGTTTAGAATATCACCATACTTTCTTTGGGAAGAAGGACCAAAAGGATTTTACAGATAAACATATGTTAGGGTTCTATCTATGCTCAGAACATCACCGTGGCAATTACAGCCCACATCATAACAGAGAGTTAGACTTAAAATTAAAAGTAATAGCACAAGAGAAGTACGAGGAAACACACAGTAGAGAGAGTTTCATGGACAATAAAACAGGTATAGGGAGGAATTATTTGTGAAAGATTCAGATTTAAAAATAGATGTTATTACTTATAAAAAACCTAACAATAAGCCTACAAATTTTAAAGGTTTTGTCAAAATAACTCACAAACCTAGTGGTATTGCATTAACTCAAAGGGTTATTGTCTCACAATTCGCAACAGCAGAAACAATAAAAAAACAATTAGAAATTATGGTGGGCCAATGGAATGAAACTACTATTTGAATCCGCTCATATAACACAAGGAGGTTAAAGTGGACTATACACCGTTAGATATTATTAACAAGCTTATGAAAATAGACGATGAACTTTGCCACTATTGCACTATGCTAGCTAACTTTACAGATGAATTAGCAGACCTAGAAGCAAGCTACGACAAAGCATTATCTATCGAACTAGTCAAAATGGAAAGCGAGGGGAAGGCCAAGACAACAGCAGAGAAGATAGCAAAGGGGCAAGATCATATTGTAGCACTGGCTATTAATCTTAAAGGTAAGAAAGAACAAATCAAGAATTTAAGACAACGTGTTGACGCTTGGAAGTCCAGGTTATCCGTTGGTCAATCTGTATTGAGTTGGATGAATCAGAAAGAGAAGTATGACAATTACACAGGGAGGTAACATGCAAACGTATTTTATTATAAATAACGAAGAAATCATAAAAGGATACAACAAGTACATGGATTTTGTTAATGGTGTTAACATTACTTTTAAACAACTAAAAGATGTTTTGTCTTTAGAAACGAATGTATACTACGAAAACGTTAATAGTCTATCCTTACAACTAACAGAAAAAGACATAGAATCTTTAGGTTCACAGTTGCGAAAGTATTCAAAGACAGACTTTAAGTCTAACTCTAAAACAGCCAAGTTGTGGTTTAAACTGTTAAAAGAAAATGGTATAGAAAAGCAAATAAGAAGGCCAGATTTAGGCTTTTATATAGGCAATCGTGGTGTAAGGTGGTCAAGCGCTGTATGGGATTACAAAGGTTTACACTATGGAACTTTTAAAACACAAGAGCCGCACACTTTACCAGATTGGGCCACAGAAATAAAAGCCAGCGAATACCACAAAATAGCTGAAGATATGAAAGGTTAGCAAATGAGTGTAGGGTTAACCAAAGAACAACTGGAATACATGGAATCAGAAGACACAGACCAATATACATGCGCTAAGTTGACTAAGATGGTCAAAGAATTAGATAAGCGTATACGAGAGTTAGAAAAGGAGAATAGACTATGGGAGTAGATTTTTTAGTTTGTAACAGTTGCGGGGAAACATTCCCAGATTGCGGTTCTTTTGTACGTTGCAATTGCGGAAACGTTTGGTGTTCCGAAGACTGCGCAGAGAGCGACGGACACAAGAACGAAAAGTTTGATACGTGCAACACGTGCGAATATTTAGAAGAATGCGAAGATAATGAAGATTACGAGTGCGAAGAAGCGAATAGTTGCGATTACTGCAACGTTGTAAAAGTACACGATAGCGATTTATTAGATCACGTTATTAAAAAGCACTACAACGACAATAGAGAAGAATTAGTTAAAGAGTTTAAAGGAGAATAGACTATGAATCAGGTGGCAATTATCGGGAGACTTACGAAGGACCCTGAACTAAGATATATCTCAGGTAGTGGAACGGCAACGTGCCAATTCACTTTAGCTGTAGACAAACAACTATCCAAGCAGAAGAAACAGGAGTTTGAACAAGCTGGTAAGCCTACAGCCGACTTTATTCGTATTGTTGTGTGGGGTAAGCAAGCTGAGAACTGCGCTAATTACTTAGAAAAAGGTAGAAAGGTGGCAATTAACGGTAGTATTAACGTATCGTCTTACAAGTCGAATACAGGTGAAACTAGATACAGCACAGATGTAGTAGCCAGTAACGTAGAGTTTATTGACTGGGGCGGGAAGAAGCCACAAGGAGCAACAGCGCAGAAGCCGTCAGGTAATTTCCAAGCTTTTGACGATGATTTTGCCAATGATTTTAAGGCAATTGAGGATGATTTTGCCAATGATTTTAAGGCAATTGAGGATGATGATGATATTCCGTTCTAATATGCAGTAACTAAAGACCGTGTAAAAGCGGTCTATTTTTATGTTTATTTGTTTTACAAATAGTGTTGACTTGGTGTCAAGTTGGTGGTACAATGATATTAAGTTAAAGAGAGGAGGAATATATGAAACACGTGAACAGGTCAACAGTTAGAATACCAGACGAGCTTTACAAGAAACTAGTTAAGTCGGCAGAAGAAAATCACAGATCAATCAACAGCGAGATTATTGCAGCAATTACAACGTGGGTTAAATAGGAGGGTATAGAGTATGAATGATATGTTTATAGCAATAGTGATCACATTTATTATTACATCAGCAGTAGTAGCTACTGGATTAATAACAGATCACAATAAGAGGATTAACAAGTTGAAAGAAACTCTAGCGAATGAACGTGTTTATAGCCAATCAGTTAACTATAAGAACACAGTTCAAAAGAAACAGATAGAAGAACTACGCAAATGTGTAAAGTCGCTTAAATTGAGTGTTAAGACGCTTAGACGAGATAATGATCATTTAGAGAAAAGGGACTTACTTTTATTTGAAGCAGTTAACATTCTGCATGTAGTTACTGAAGTAACGAAGGATAAAACAGCCACAGTAATAGACGTTGAGGAGCAAGTTAAGAAGATAGCGCCGTTTATTAAGAAGGTTCAAGGTGGTGTAAAATGAGTATTTATGCGACTAGAGAGTTAGGGAAAGGTATACCAAGTTTAAAAGTTGAAGAAAAAATTAATCATAGATCAGAATGTAAGTGTTATAAAATTGACATTGAAATATTAAACAGGCTTTATCCGACCGTAAGATTTGCAAATCTTGATGCACAAAACAAGTTTCATAATAAAGTTAATGACGATACAGTTTTATTAGCTGGGCGAACTGCTGGTAAAACAACGAAGGGTGGAGTGAATGAGCGCAAAACTATTACACGTTACTCGTAAGCAACTTGGAAAACTTATCGAGGAGCACTCAGATGAAATAATAAACAAAGCAAGAGAAACAATCACAACTGAAATGGTGAACAAGTCTACGTTAGCGCTTATAAAGGTATTACACGATGATTTAGGATATGGAAAGCTAAGAGTTGAACGGTTTATTAAATCTTACAACGAAGTATTTGAAGCTTTCTGCGAAGGGTATGTTGAGTTTGATGATTTAGCTGAGTTAGCGAAAGAGATTGGAGTTGGAACATATGAACGTACATCATAACATGACTATGAACGGTATGAAAGAAAGTAAAGTAAGAATGGATAAATGCAACGGCTGCGAAGAATGGCTAAAGCTAGAGTGTGATTGTGTCAGTTGCTTAGAAGAGTTTAGGAGGTTACACGATGTTCGAAGATAAATTGAAACAGTATGACGAACTAGAAAAGCATATTGATCACGAACGTAAACACGAGGACTTGCAAAACAGGATTGACCTTGCCGAAAGAGTATGGGGTATTAAACATGAAAACATTACTTAGGTATCCTGGTGGTAAAGCTAAAGCGGTGAAAAAAATAATAGAGTATTTCCCAAAAGATTTAACAGAAATGAATTCGGTGTTTTTCGGTGGCGGCGCAATAGAATTACACATGATGTCGGAAGGTGTTAAAGTTAATGGTTACGACAATTTTAGTCAGCTTGTTACTTTTTGGGATATGGTTAGCAATGAAACGGCTAAACAATGCGTGATTGATGAAATCAAAAAATATAGAGTAGGCACTATCGATAAAAAGACATTTAAAAAATTACAAACCGATTTAATATATAACGACCTTACTAATATTGAAGTAGCATCGAAATTTTTTATAGTAAATAGATGTTCTTTTTCTGGCACTACGTTGTCGGGTGGTATGTCACCCAATACACCTAGATACACTGAATCAAGCGTTAATAAATTAAAAGCATTTGATGGTTCTTTATTAGACATAACGAAAGCAGATTTCGAAGATTCTTTAACTTTTTTTATAGGTAAAAATGACTTTAAATATTGCGATCCACCATATCTCATAGAGTCTAACTTGTATGGCATTAAAGGCAAAAGTCACAAGGAATTTGACCATGACTTGTTTGCCAATTGCATAAAAAAACATAGTAATTGGATAATTTCTTATAATGATTGTGATTGGGTGAGAGAATCTTACAAAGAGTACGAGATAAAAGAGTTGAAGTTTCAATATGGAACGAGCAAGAGTAAAACCGAGTTATTAATACTAAACATTAGGAGGAAACATGATTGAGTTAATCTGTGTTGACTCTACAGGGTGTAGTGAACTAACTAACGGCCTTATACATAAAGTACGCTTACATGGCGATTATGTGCGGTATATGAATAGAGATTACAGAAGAACTAGGTTTAAACGAGTAAAGCCGTATCATGTGAAAGGTTTGGGACTAGTAACTAGAGAGTGGTTAAACGAAGCTAATAATATGGCTAACAGGAGGTTAACGTGATTGATTACATATATATAGCTGTAATAGTATACCTATCACTTGGGATAGTATGGGTATATGGCGCTAGAAAGGTAGAGGTTAATTTAAGGTTTGCTTATGTAGTCTTGTGGCTACCAGCGCTTATATACGCACTGTGGTGCTTGTGTGGTACGAAGGGTGGCAATTAATGAGATTTGAAATACCCGGCACGTTACCAAATTTAAACACATACACAAAAGAAAACAGGTCCAATAAGTACGCTGGCAACAACTTAAAGAAGGACACAGAGAAGTTAATAAGTCTGTACATACCAAAGTATAAGCCGTACGAAAAACCTGTTACAATCGAATTTCATTGGGTAGAACCTAATAAGCGTAGAGACCTAGACAACATTGCTTTCGCTAAAAAGTTTATACTCGATGCTCTTGTTAAGTCGGGAGTGTTGCAAGGGGACGGATGGCGACACGTTGAAGGTTTCACAGACAAGTTTAGTGTAGACAAGAAGAATCCGAGAGTTGAGGTGAGTATATATGAGGAAGATTAAATTCATAGAAAGAGTTAAATTGTCATTGACCGTATTTGGTTTGTCATTTAATTCATTGCACCTGTGTTGTCCTAAGTGCGATTCGCTTATAAAAAAACAAATTACACATATTAATGACAATACAAAATACAGATACGAATTAGAGTGTGAGTGCGGAGCGAAAGGTATTTGTACTGAGGATTGGTCATTATGAGGAAGATTAGACCGTACAAGCACAGGGTTAAGTATGTAATAGGTAAAGAGGTTGTGGCTGAGGTGTTTACTACTAGGCCACAGGTAGGCATCAATCATACGTATAATGTAATAGACGTGTAGTATTCCGTAAATAAGTATTTTGAGAAGAGGTTTAGATTATGAAAAAATTAAGTAGTCACGAGTTAGCTAATAAGCTTTTATCACTACCAGATGGTGAGTGCAAGATTATTACTGAACCATTTGCTACAAGAGGATTGGTTGAGGGTGACATATTCATTGTGGAACCTAAAGAAGAAGAAATGCTTGATGTAGAGAATGGTGAAACGAAATCTAGGCAACGCGTACTAGGCAACCTAAATATCACTTATGGAGAAGTGTATATTTAATATACCCTAAATGAATCTTTAAAGAATAGAGTAAACCCCCAACCATAACGGAAGGGGGTTTTTAGTGAGAGTATAAATAGATAATCGAGTATGAGAAGATTATCTTGTTATTGTATTAATACAGAAATCGACTTGGCGGAAGAGTCTGTATGTAGATTATACCAATAAAAAAGCGCCCTGTCAAAGAGCGCAATATTCTATTTTTTCTCTTCCTTATTAAAAAAGAACGCCATTACCATTGTAGCTAACGGTGCGTATACCTCAATAGGTACAAATTGATTAACAAACGCATATGTTAACGCTGTTATGACCATGAGTGAAATAATTGATTTTATTTTAAACAAATTAGCCACATTTAAAACTAATGTTTCTAAAGCTTTAAGCAATACATCTTTCATTATTTCCTCCTTAGATACCACACAATGTCAGCAACTATTACATCAGCTACTCTTTGTTGGTATTCTTCTGTTTTCATCATGTTACGATCTGTTGAGTTGGTAAAAAATCCATTCTCAGTTAAAATACTAGGGTGTTTTACATCTTCTATAATTGCCAAGTCTGTCCACGTGCCGTCCTCATATAAGTGTATACCGTTGCCATGCAAGTCGAAACCGTTATCTTGCAAATGTTTAACATGTTGTTTGGCTAGTTCTGTTTGACTCCATACAAAGCAACAACACCCGTCTACAGACTCACTACCGCTTGCGTTACCATGTATTGAGTAAACCAAATCGTATTCATTAGAGTTATATACCCACACACGTTCGTTAAGGTCTATTTCTTCGCTATGTGGTGATTGTAGGCAGTCATAATCTACACCTAGCTTATCTAACTTATCCATAACTTTAATAGCTACTTCAGAGTTAAACCAATGTTCCGAGAAATCCCCATATCCCTTGCCTGGGGTGTCAGTACCATGACCTATATCAATAGCCACAGTACCGACTAGGGGTGCTACTTTCCCAAGTCTCTATCTCTTAATACAGCATACCTAGCAAGGGTTAACGGTTCGTTAGGGTGAATATTACCGTTTTCATCACCTTTTAAAATTCCATCGTTAACCATTCTTTGCAATGAATCTTGCGCCCACTCTGGAGCAGTGTGTAAATCTTTAGGAATCATGTATAACTCTCCTTCTCTATATTCGTAATAGCCTTTACCTGTTTTTAAATCAAAACCAAGTTCGCCAATGTCTGTTACATACTTATCTACCGTTGCTGTGATTTCCTTGCGTGTAATGTCACGACCAAACTTTCTAAAGAAGTCACTTGCCATATTCCAAACCATCGCTCCGTGCTGATCCACTGAGAACGAAGTTCCCTCTTTTACCCCTGTGACTTCTGTTGAGACTTTCCAATCGCCACCATCCCAGTACTCAATAGGTATGCCTGTAATACCAGAGTAAGTAACGGCGCCAAATCCCCAAGAACTATAGTCTTTATGTCGCATAGTAGGGGTAATTGCTGCTATTGCTGTCCAATATGGTTTTTTAGCTAGTGCTGTTTCACCTTCTGAGTCTTCATTACCAGCCGATGTGATCATATATATTTCACTTGAGTAGTCCTTTAACCAGAAGCTACCTCTTAAATCGCCAACGCTTGCACTTATAATGAGTACTTCTTGATGATGTTTAGATAAGTATTCTTTAAGGTGCATATATGGCACTGTGACAATGCGTATACGGCTTTTCTCCCAATGTCTTATAGTTCCTATGCTGTAGTTTAAATGCTTGCTAGACTTCAATCTGAGTCCGTTCTCAACGTCTATGTCATATGGTTTCTCAGCGTCATAACCTTCGCCATATTCTACCTTTAGGTATATGTGTCGCTTCACCTAAACCTCCTTTTCAATAACTCAATTGTTTTATCTCCTATCCCATTAACTAAAACTAATTCAGCCATTTCGGCGCCTGGGTTAGATTCTAAATAATCAAGTATCTTTGTCGCTTTTATATCACCTATCTCGTGTATACTTATTAATTCAAAATAATCAGCTTCATGTATGCTAGGTTTATATACCAAACTAATTATAATAAGTAATAGAGACAGGGATATAGCAGTTATAATTACAATATCCCTTCTCTTCATATTACCCACCTACTACTAAGCCAAATACAGTTAGTCCTATTGATACTATGATACCAACTAACAAACCATTGTTTTTTTGACCGTTAGAGTCAAGCCTAGCAACGATTTTATTAATGCCATCTTTCAACTCTTGTATGTCTTCTTTCATCGTGGACGTTCTTTCCTCTAGTATCGACACTCGCTTATCTAGCTTATGCACCTCTGGACAATTACTGCAATCTTTTTCTGACATGGAATTTACCCCACTTGTATAGTTTTTCTAGCGCTGTGCATATTACTAAGATTGAAAACACTGTCGTTATTATCCATACAGCATTAATCATTGAAACCTCCCTTGTAATAACTCTTGTTTAGCTCGTTCGCCAGCTCTTTTCTTCAAGTCATTTAACACTTTAGAAAGTTGAATAGCTTTAGCTTCATTTTCTACTTGTTTGCCTTTTAAAAACTCAGAGAATAATTCATTAACCACTTGACCTTCTGTTCTCTGCCATTGTTGTTTTTCGTCTTGTGTTAGTTCTAATTTATTACCTCTAAATGTAATTACATTAGGCGGTTTCCTATCTGGGAATACTGACGTTTCACCACTTAACTCAGAAATCTTTCTAAGTTGTTCTCCAAACTCTGTTGGTTTAAATGTTGTTTGTGTCGCTGGGCTTAATAAGTTAGCAATAGGTCCCTCGGCCCTTTTCATTTCTTGACCTAATGGATCAATTTTAGCTGGTAGCTGTTGAGAAAGTCCGGGTATGTTAGCTTGGATTTTACCACCAACTTCTCCAAGTTGTTCTAAAACAGGTACTGTGGCTCCACCTCTTGGGTCCCTTACTACTGGGTCAAGAGTTTGCGCTGTTTGTCTAACTATAGAAGGTACAAAGCCCGGTAAAGCTTCTTGTACTGGAATAGCTGCCACTGAGTACGGCGTTGAATCTGACTTCATCATTTCATAAAACATTTTGTTGATAGTGTACATCGAAGGCAAATCAATTGCTTGCTCAAATGTATTAACCGTCAAGTCTGATAATGCATCAGCATTCATAGGAAGACCTTTTTCGGCTAATTGAGCGCCTACAGCTATAGGAGTAGTAACAGGCTGTAGCCAGTTATAGTTAACTATTTCATCCCCGGATTGTGCTGTTGTGTCCTCACCTCTAATCATTCGACCTAACGCGTCCATGTTTACTTTATAGTTACCTAGTCCTTCAGCGCGATCAAACGCCCCTTGGTCAAAGTCTCTTGATGTTGTTTCTCCACTTATCACACCTTTATTATACAACACTGCACCTAAAGAAAGCAAACCTGTGCCTGTTGTGGCTCTACCGAATGTCATAGCTATCTGTCTTTGCAATTCTGGTGTAAGCTCTTTTCCTGTCAAGGAACCCATGTCTTTCATAAACTTTAAATATCCAAGTGGTGAATATTCAAACCCACGAGTCATAATGTTACCCGGCACTCTAGTGTACTTTAGAATTAAATCACCTAAACCGAAGTCTTCTGTAAACACAGTTCCGGGCAACTTAGCAGTAGCTTCATTAAGGAACTTTTTACCTCTTGAAAGAACGTTAGCTAAGTGTGAATCATTTTGGAACGTTGCAAACTTTGCTTCGTCTGCTGCCGTTTTAATTTCTTGTTCTGTCGCTTCTTGCATAACTTTATTAAAGTCCCAATCCTTAACCTGTTTTCCTAACCTAGCTTGTAATTGGTTGTATAAGCTATGAGCTTGGCTGTAACCTTTGAAAAATTCATCAGGTGTTTGTAATGACCACGCCAATACTTTCTCACCAGCTTTACCAACTTTAGATTTAAAAGAAGAACCAGCTAGTAAATCATATTTACCTTGTGGTACTCTATTGGCTCCGGCTTTGATTTCTAAGAATGAACGTCTCCCTTGTTCCCAACCGTTAGCAAGTTGCTTTAACGTATTTGGTGTAGTTGCTGCTACAGATTTATTCTTACTAAACGCACTAAGTAATAAGTCTGCAGGTTGTGCTGCTACTTGTGATACTTGCTCTGCTAATATTGACGCCGTATTACCAACTATATTCCTTGAAAAAGTCCTAGCATTAAGTAAATGTGACATAGCTTGTACAGAAGAAAGCTTTTTAGCTTTAAGAATAGGTATTTTGTCAATAACTTTCCTCATTGCTATGTTGGTGTTAAGTGCTTTTAATTCATCCATACTATAAAGACCTAACAAATCATCAGGTTTAGTACGCTTCCCAATCTGAGCAGCTACAAATTGGCCTAGTTCCTCCGGTGACATATCTTGCACAGTTCTTAAATTATCACCAATGTCAGCAATTAATTTTCTATCAAAGTCAACATTTGCTTCTTTCAAGGTTTTAGTGGCCCATTTTTGTACGCCTTCTGGTGTAGTCAAGGCCCATACTGAAGCAGATTGCACATCTTGGCCAGCTCTACGATACTTTTCTGCCATTTTTTCTATAATATTGACAGCATCATCATAACGGCCTTGGTCTTCTAGCTGTTTAATAACCCTTTTACCCATGAATGGCTCTATTGCAGAACTAAATTGATCCCCTTCTTTAAGTAAAGTTACCGAGTTTTCAAAGTTATCAGTTAAAACTCTTTGTGCCACTAAATCTCTAGCTTCATTTGACGTTGTATCAAGTTCTAGTCTTTTTAACTCTTTCTTTAACTCAGGACTTGTCATATCAGAAGTTTTAACTGTTTCTACAAAACTAGCATCACTCACGCCAACTTTAGGAGTTTCTAACACTGAGTTAACAGCTTTAGAGTTAGTTGTAACACCTGGTGCTTCTTCTACAATACTATTTAACTGTTGTTTGGTCTGTTCTTGGCCTATTCGTTCTGTGAATGGTTGTCTTGCTCCTGGTTCTACAGGTCTAACTGGTTCTTGAGCTAAACTAACACGTTCTGACAATGGTTGTCTAGGACCTAAATCTGGCGTGTCTGGTCTAGCCACAAAATCAGGTGTAACAGCTTCTTTGGTTACAGGTGTTTCTACACTTTGTAGCTTAGTTCTAAACTCTTGTAGTAGTGCGTTGTCCCCATTATCCACAGCTTTAATAACTTCTTGTGGATTAATATCTGCTTGTTTTAGTGCTTGCTGTACTTCTTCGCCTTGGAATGCTCTTTTGAAGTCACCTGTTGCTCCACCAATAGCAGCGTTTAGTAATACGTCAATAGAACGGTTAACTAAGAAGTTGGTCGCTTGTTCGCCTATTGTTTGGTCTTCTTGAATACCTCTAATAACCTCTTGTGGAGTTTGCAGTACAGTATCAACGAATAAATCTGCAGCTTGTTGTCCAGCTATTTGTCTACCAGCTGATGCACTAGCACCACCTAGTATTCTTTGACCGATTTGAGTACCACGAAGTATAGGGGCTACACCTGTATACAGACCAGTTTGAAGCGCCGCACTACCCAATAATTCACCAGTCCTAAATTCTCTTGATTGTTCCGCTTCAGTTCTAGCGGCTCGAGCTTGTTCTCCCCTAGGTTGACCTATAGTACCAAGAGACAACGCGCTGAATATACCAGTTTCTCTTGCTTGTGCAATTTCTCTATTCGCTGCTTGCTCGCCCATTAGTCTTTTAGCTTCTTCAAAGTCACCCCTTTCCGATGCTTGCTTTACTAGTGGTTGTAGCCTTTCAATGTTTTCTCTAGCTTTCTTTACTCGATCAGACTCTACTTCTTTCCGTTCTTGTCGTTGTTCTTTACGTTGTAAAAGCAAACGTGATTCTGTTAAACCATCATCTTCAGGCATAGTTAAAGGCTTACGCTCTGGTACTTGTGGTAAAGCTCTAAAACTTAACGCGTCTATTTCGCTTCTGCGCTCTTGTTCTCTTTGTTGTGTTGTTCTGTCTACAGCTCTGTCTATACTTGGACCTAAACCAAAATCCATTTCTCTACGACCAAGACCTAGTGGATCTTGTACACTAGGTCTTGTAGATGGTTGTCGTAGTCTTTGAGATAATGGCTGTCTACCTGTATTTGATTGTAGTCGTTGTGATAATGGTATTCTTGCCATCATAACCTCCTATGGTCTAATTGTGTTTGTAGTAGATGGACTTAAATTATTTTCGATAGGGTTAGTCAATCTATTAACAGCTTGGTCCATTTCTTCCTCGCTTAACCCATATTCTATTTGTAATCTATCAGCTGTTGCATCATCAATTTGAGTCTGTGATAGTAAACCTATAATTTGGTCAGCTGCTGCAACTCTACGTTGTCTTTGCGCTGCTTCTAGTTCTGCGCCTTGAAGCGGTATGCCGAAATTACTTTCTAATGGTATTCTATCAACTAGGTTAGTTATACCACGCCTTGCAGAATCAATAGGTAATGTTTGTCCAGGCTGTCCTTCTAAACCAGCTTTAAACTCTGCCGTTTGACGTTGTTGTTGGCCTTGGAAACCAATCTGATTAATTCTATTAGCCGCACTTATTGCTTCTAACTCTTTGTTAATTTCTGCTTTCTGATTCATTAGTTGAGATTCTAAGTTAGCATTATTTATGTCTCTAGCTTGTTGTATCTGAGCGTCAACATCCCTCAAATCTAATGTAAATTGGTTTTGTCTATCTTGACGTTGTAAGTCTGTAAGCCTTGCGTATTCGTCACGTTTTTCTGTAAACGCTCTGTCAAGCTCTGATTGTCCAGCTTGGAACTCTTGCTGTGATCCCAGTTTAATCATGTCGTTAGCGTTTCTATAAGCTTCCATTCCAAGCGCGAACTCTTCTTGCATTGCTTGTAACTCCATAGTTCTGTCAAAATCTCTTTGCGCTCTTGCTTCTTGAAGTTGAGCATTAATATTAGCCATTTGAATAGAGTAGTCTTGTAATCTTGCATCTCTTTGCTCTTGTGTAGCAGCTAGCGCTTCATCGCGTTGCAATGTAAACACTCTGTCAGCTTCGTCTCTGTTAAGTGTGAATGTTCTATCTAATGCTGATTCTTTAGATTGCCATGCCCTTTGTGCTTCTTCACGGCCTAAATTATACTTAGATGTTAAGTCTGCAATTTCTCTGTCAGCTTGCGCCTGTGTTTCTGCTAACTGTATACCTCTTTCGGCTTGCGTTAAATCTCTACCTATTTGGCCTAATTGTTGTTGTTCTACTTGGCCTATTCTTCCTAGAGCGCCTTGAGTTAATATGTTTTGTGTAAGTTCTCTTTGTGACCTTGCCCCACTTGTTGCAAGTCCACCCACAGCTAATTGCTTTTCTAATCCAGAGCGCGCTTGCCTGTCTTGTATACCTTGTAGCCTACGTTGCTCTGACGCTTGCTCAGTAACCCCTGTTCTAGCTACATCGGCGCCTTCTCTTGCTCTTAGCAACTGTTCTTGGAGTGTAGCTTGTGTTTTGTTTAATTTAGCTTGATTTATCTTCGCTGCAAACTCTTGTGGAGTTATAGCGCTTGAGGTTGCTTGTTGTGTTTGTTGTTGAGCCATTGGTTGAGTTGTGGGTTGCGCCACCTTTGTTACAGGTGTGATCGGTTCTGGTTTAACAGCTCCACCAGCTTCTAATATTGGTTGTGGTTTATTCTGTTGTGGTAACAGAATCGGTTTGGGTATAATTTGTGAATCGTCAGACATTTTAGGTTGGGTGGGCAAAGCCATCACTTCACCCTTGCCCAATTTGTTTTTTATTATTCTAGCTGCTGCTTTATCTTTAGCCATTTTTCACCTCTTAATACGTTTCTACAACTTGGTACTCGATAGTTGTAGACGTTGTTGTATTAGCGTCAAACCCTATTGTTGTGCTGTCTATAATCCTACTAGACATGCTAGTAAAGCCAGGACCAGCGCTTCTTTTACTAGCTATAATGTGCGATTTTGCTAAGTCAACACTTGCTATTGGTACAGTTTCTTCAGTAGTATTAGTCTTTAATTCCAAACTATGTTCGCACACATGCATCAAAAAAACACCCTCTCTATATTTTATTTATGCTATTATAATTACAATGTTATCGGCACATTAAATTTGTTCGTAAAGCTTTCTCAATTCGTCTTGTAACAATGTCACATCATCACCGAGTAATTGCCCACGTCTTATTTGTTCCTCTAAGTCTGCAATCTCATATTCCATTTTTGCCTATACAAATTCTTTTTCTGTCATAACTTTTTCCGCCGATGATGATAATATAGTCTCTTTGCCGTCAACTACTTGACTTTTAATTATTTTAAATTCATAGATTGTATCTACTTCTAAACTTGCGTGTTGAGGGTCTCGCTCTAATACTTCTCTTCCTGTTATTCTCATGTTTAATCCTCCGTATATACTGTTGTATTTTGAGTTGCTGTTGATGTACTGTGCAATGAGAACCCAGTTTCATAGAAAATATTTCTAAATGTAAATCCTATCGTGGACTCATTTCTGATTATTTGCCCATCTACAACTAATTGGCTTGACTGTGGCTGCGTGTATACTCTGTTTATATACCCTCTACCTGTTACACTTAAAGAAACTGGGTTCAAAGCGGCCGGTACCGAGTTCCCACTATATCCAATATCTAAATCATATTTATTGTTTCCGTTTTGAATAACCCAACACATGTTGTTCCCGCGTAATTCTAGCGAAGTGTTAAACGGTATATTTGAAATATTGTGATCAATTCCTAAACCACCAACATCGGAGCTATATACTATCACTCCATCAGCAAGTATTATCACTGGGCTGTTAGTGCTAATGTTTTTTAAAACACCATTACCTGTTACAGACTTCAGAGTTGTAAGAGTCTGCGAATCGGTGTATTGTGATGTCGTTGTACCTCTGTAGCGAATACCTCCGCCTCTTAAATTACCGCCCATGTGTCACCTCCTATTTTTCAATAACATACTGCAATATAATATTTGACGTTGGTTGTGATTTCGAAAGGAAATATATAACACCATTATCAAGTGGATAAATAGTATTAGCCATTACCGAATCTTCCGCCATATCAATTGATTCGTAAAACGCATCTGCATCAGCTGCGCCAAAACCTACCCTAAAATCTACATTATCATTTGCCACATAATCTAAATCAACCACACCGTAATACCATCTGTAATCCCTTGTGGGTTGTTCTATCCAGTTGTTTGCCAATAGTGTTACGGTCTTTTTCCCTTTATCAAGTGAAACCCTAGACGATGCACCACCAGCAATAGCCGCGGTTAGTGACGCGCCTTGTAATACTGTGCCGTTTGTAGATGATCCATAATACATGTTATTATCTGAACCCATTACTGCTACGTTTCTTTCAGTGCCACCAGTTTCTTTTGCGTTGATGTTTATATTGTTTTCAAATACTTGAGCGCCTGTCATTATGCCACCGGCTTTAGGCAAGTAGTCAGAAGGCGTGAGGTTGCCAGAGTGGTATATAGTGTTAGAATTGTTATAAGTTAAATTTGTTCCTATTAAATTAGTTGGCTGAGTAGAAGAACCTAACACTATTCTATCAGAACTGTCTACAAACCCTACACTTTTATCTCCACCACCTGTCAACTCACCCCTTACTGCAATATTGTTAGGAAGTATAAGTGGTCCACTCATTGCTTCGCTACCGTCTTTAGGTAATTTAGTTGCTATATCTGTGTCGTTACTGTCTATCCTGCCTACTAGTTCGTTGATAGCTGAAACTAAGTTGAGCTTTTGCGCAGTTGTCAACGATGCAAGCGAACCTACTTTGTTGTCTGTTGCTAACTTAGCATTTGTAATTGAACCGTCAGCCACTTCGCCAGCAATAAGATCATCAATCTGTTGTCTGACTTGGATAAGTGCGTCTGCTACATTATCAGCCGAGTACTGTGTAATTCCTAGACCTATGGCATGCGCACCGCTTTCGCCTAGTATTTCAGACGCCAATTCTACTAATAATGTAAGGTTGTTGTAATCCTTCTGATTTTCGTTTGGGCTATCAAACAATTGTTTAAGTTCTTCAGGTGTATTAGTTGGTTGGTCAGGTAATGACCTGTGTATATTAGTGCTATAGCCAGCACTGGTTAGTGTTTTTTTAGCCATTTTACCCTCCTATCGTGAGTAACCTTGGGCTTGCGCTTGCATTTTTAAATTAAGTACAGTTAATGTCTCGTCATTTGCAACGTTTTCAAATAAGACTTGCAAGTAAGTAAACTTTTTAACTTTCGCCTTTATCCTCAATGGTTGAGGGTTTCTATTTGTTTGATATGTGAAATCTGAATAATCCCATGAGCCATAATCAAACAATCTGTATTTAACTGTTGACGATTTGGCGCTTGCAGAATCTTCGTTTGACTTATCTGTTAAAAACTTAATGTCTAATGATGTTTTACTTGCCGGGCTAATTGCAACCCATTCGTCACGCATCATTTTTCTAAACTCTAATTGTCCAAAGTCTGTAAAACCAAGGTACACCCTCATGTCTATATCAGTGCCTAAAACCTCACCATCTGCCGTGTAGGAGTCGTTAAAGTTTTCTATGGTAGTAGAACCTATATAATATACTTGTCCGTCTACATCAAAGAATTTAGATGCTGATACGTTAGTGTATTTGTAAAATGTATCGTTTCCGTAGTTCCATAAGTAGACCACATCACCTACGCATAACCAGTATTCTTTGTTATTCTTGTGATTAAATGTTACCGCAGTAGATAAATCCAACTCTTGAAGTGATTTTTTAATCTTATCACTGATAATCTTAGTGCCACGTTGGTTTTCTACTGAGGTGTCTGACCATAGCCACATGCTGTAAGCATCTAAACTTACCGGTGTGTCCTCTATTAATTGTACCATTTTCGGAGCAATGTTACCAACAGACTCATTAAGATCATAATATGGGAATTCGTATGGGTTTAGACCTTGATTGTTTGCAAAGCTTGGGTTAATGTTTGGCACTACTATTCTTGTTGAATTTTCTTTAAATACTAACAATGTTTGTTGTTGGGCCTTCATGTCTGTGATACCAAATTCGTTTGAACCTACTATCACTTTGGAGTTAGAAGGGTAGTAATTGGCTTTGCCTACCATTGAGAATATAAAGGTGTTAGGTTCTAGTGTACTACCATACCAAAATATATTAGTGTCGTTACCTACTCCGAAATCAACTTGATATTTATATGCTTGGAATTCTGCTAGCGTACCCGTGTCTTTAGTGTAAGTAATTAACACTTCTACACCTAAAGGTGGGGCAACGTTAAACGTAGGTTTTCCTGTTACTCTGTTTACAGTAAAGTCTATGTTTTCAACTTTTGCTACACCGTCAACAGTAGCCGTTACTAAATCAGCATCTATGTTTTGCTCAGGTAAAGTATACTCCGTGGTTCCGTCCGCTTCGAAATCTACTGTTTTAGAACCTGTTAACAAATTGATTTCTTCAAATGGAACACCACCTGTACCGTCAGGTTTAGCACCTGTAGACACGATTGGGATATATGGCGTTACATCTTCATAAGTCACACCATCCCAAGTTTTAAAACTTGTACCAGCTTTTAACCATAGCTTAGAATCAAAATAGAATATCTCACAGTACCCATCTGTTATAGCGCCTATTGTAATAACTGGCGGGTTTGCTGCTTCGTCCCATATCCCTGAATCGTCCCATACATCTGAATCGTCCCAAGCGCCTTGAAGTAACGAAGACAGCTCTGTTTCAGAAGATACAACAGAGAGGTCTCTTTGATAAAGAAAACCCCCTGTGCTAAATATAATAACCTCTTTGTCGTTTAGCTCACCGTACCATCCACCATATATATTGTTTGTAGATGATATATACGTGTGATGGCCAGGTCTTTTCTGTAATTTAAAATTCTTTGTTACTCTTGCATTTTCTTGCCTAACAGATTCACCCAGCTTTATCTGTGTATTACCTACCGATTCATTTAGACCTAGGAAAGTATCTATTTCAATCGGTGGTGACGGCTTGTATGTGCTTATACGTGCCATAGATACCTCCTAATAATTAATGTTGTATACGTCTTCTATTTCTGTAGCTTGAGCCGGCTGTGGTTGCGCAGCCTGTAATAATAGTTCATTTGCTTCTCCTTCGAAGAAGTCTGCGTATTGTGGCAAGTCGGTTAGTGCAATTTTAGCAGCTACGAAATTGATCATAAAATTTAACGCTAACGGATTCCTAACCGGTAACTCTGCCGACAAATCTGTAATTCTTGTTGGGTAGGGGTTGTATATTACTCTCAAAGTGCCTTCAAACCAATACGGAGTGTACAGTACATTTCCAACTTCAAGCTGTGTAATAGAGTCTATTTTGTAAGTGTCTGTATCTTCTACAATCTTAACTAGTTGACCAAAATCACTAGGCATAGCGTTAGGTATCCACTTCCTAGCTTCTTTCTGTTCGTCTGTTGGAGTTAATGTTAATTCGTATGTGTTGTAATATTCGGCGTACTTATATACTTTATTAAGTCCAGAAAACACGTATCTAACAGCATTGGTATCAGTTTCTGCTGTAGAACCTGAACTATTAACCACTCCGTCCGTGTTGTAATCATCGACCAACGCTCTAGCGTCATATATTAAATCTTGTATAGTCATGTTTCACCTACATTTCTGTGAAAATGAACGAAGCACCGCTTAAAATCGTAACTGTACCAGTGTCGCGCTCTGCTATAAGTGTAATTTGATCGTACGGATCTAACGTGAACGATATATCAACAGGTACTGTTTTTGTATCATCATTACCAAACTGCGCTATGATGGTAGACGTTGAGTCTTCATCTAACCCAGTAGAGAATCGTTTTATTCTTACTTTAACTTCAACTGAGCTAGTACCTCCACCTGTTCTATTGATGGGTATTGAGCCTGACAATCTAAAATCTTGCTGTATGATAGATTGATACCTTAACCAATCCACTCCACCATCTGATACTAAATCAAAGCGTTTACTTTGAGGTAGTAAATCAACACTGCCAGCAGTTAAGATTTCAGCGTATGTTACTGTGTTAACAGGTAAATTAATATTGGTTTCTATAGAACCGTAACGCTTAATATTTTCAAGTTCTAGTATGTCCCAGTGTGGCACTACTGTCTGGTGTGCTGTAAGCTCTACTAACTCATACTTGTATATTAGTTTACCCCATTTAAGACCTCTTTGTCGCTGTAAACCTCTACATATAATGATTAAACCTTTATCGTTATTTGATAGCTCCAGGTATATTCTTGTGTAGTCTCTGTTGTTAATAGATGACACATCAGGAAGAATGAGAGCTGCTTCGTTCGTCCTTACATCAAAACTTATTAAAGACGTCATGTCCTCAACTTCAAATGTTGACATTATTCTGTAACTAGCAAAAGTGTAACCAGCGTGATCATCATCAAAAGTCAACTTCGTTTGTGTATTTGACAATACCACAGCATAGTCTACTTCGCCAGCAACTGTAGTTAACTCCACCACGTAATCAATCCATTGGTCAGTAATGTAGTTTGCTATACCATCTGTAACGCTGTTTGATGTTTGAGAAGAGACAGGACCGGACGCGTTATCTGCTCCGGCTGTGTACTCGTATGGTTTAGTGGTCAGTGTTTCTTCAACCGTTAATGTATTATTGTTAATTCGTGTTCTTATATCAAATAAGCTTTCTCCATTGTTGAAAACATTACTCATTTAACACCTCCTACGGTTCATTTGCTAAAATCTGCTTTAATTCATCAAATTTCAAAGGTATCATCGAGAAATCATTTGAAACTATAGCTTTTAACCACATTCTTTGCATTTTGCCATTAGAAAACTCTAAGTGACGTATATACATTTTTGTGGCGACGCTGAAATCTGTTAGCTTTTTAACGTCCACTTTAGCATCTAACGCTTGCTTTATTAATTCATCGTCAATAGTTCTGAGTTTTTTGTATACCTTGTTGGCTTGTTTAATTTGAGAACATGTGCATAACTCCTCAGCCGTTACACCGTTCTCGGCGAACTTTTCAACGGTAGCCACTTGATAATATTGTTCATAGTGCATATAAACCTCCTACACAGGTTCTGGCAAGTCTGCCGGGGCATAGAACATAGTAGAATCAAAGAACGCAGACCAAGAAAGGAATACGGCATCGTCTAGTGGTTCGTATTTGCCTGTTGGGTTATGTCCAGGTAGTGGACTGATATGACACCTACCAACTGCGCAATAATCTTTTGCGTTAATTGTAGTAGTGTAAAAACATTCTGCATATGTTTTAGTTGGATCACCCAATGTTGCATCTAATAAAGTATCTTTAGTTAACCCTTTATCTGTTAGGCATACATAAACTAAATAGTTAGGTATTGTAGAACCTTCGGCAATGTTCATTTCCATGTATGGTTTATTAGTTTTAAATTCCATTAAATACTCGCTCATAGAATCCTCCTATGGTATTGATTGGTATTTTTTTGCCTTGCTTAAGCAAGGTTCGATTAATGCAGTTTGGTAAAACCCGAATGATTGTTCTGTTGAGTTGTAGAACGACTGGTTATTTTCTATGCTTAACAATGTAGCGATCTCTTTAACCTTGTTCAAGTGACTTGTTTGGTCTATCCATATCTCTGCTTGGTCTGCTATGTGCATGTGGTTGTAGTCGTCTTCCAGGATTAGAGAGTTACCGACTACTATTGCGCCAGATGTTGGTAGTGGTGGGGTTTCTGTTACGTAGTCCCCTTCGTAAGTTCCAATGTGTGAAAACTCAACACTTTCACCATTTGGCACAGTGGCATTGATGAAGAACTTTAATTCGTCATTTGTAATTGTAGAATCCGTTGTGAGAGTTCTTCTTTGTTGGTCTAACAAAGTGCCGTCAAACGAAACGAATCCGCCAACGCCAGAAGATTGTAATCCGAACGTACCACTATTAAATGTCTTCGTTACATCAATTACAACTGTATAAACAGTAGATGTTTTAGTGATTCCAGTAGAGATCATACCTATGAATGTATTCGTTGCATTACTTATAATTTCTACTGAATTAGAATTTATAAGTACGTTCGCTGGCGTAGATGTTTCCCATTTCCCATAATCAACACCATTATCAACAACCCCATCAACAACCCTCTCATTAATACCTATCCTACCGCTATAATCAGGTGATGGTCTAACTCCGCCCACATAGCACTGTGGGATGCCTAGGGAGTTAAGGAATATTAGTTGACCTATAGGTATAGTAATCAATCCAGCTTGGTCAAACGTCTGCGTTCCATCTGCTTCAATATATCCCTTTTCGTCATGAAAACTAGTTACAATATAGTTTCTCACCACTGGTTCGGCTGGTGCTAGGAACTGTTGCGCAAGTTTTGCTTCAACGTCTGCATCATCCCTAAACAGTTGAAATATACCATCACCATTTTTTGAGTTTAAGTCTAGCTTGAACACGTCACCGCTTATTGTAGTTTCAAACTCCCTTACTCCGTTAACTGGTGTGAAAAACCTACCGTTCGCGTCCCAAGTAGTATTAACCACGTTGCCTAGCCCATCTACGTACGTGATAGACTCATTGGCAGCACTAGCAAGCTCTAAATAGTTACCGCTGCCTGTTGCAAGTGTATTGCCAGGTACAGCCACCCTACCCACTTGGTTACCGCTGCCTACCTTGTCAATCAGCACTCCGTCTGTTGAACCTTTTGAGTAGGAGAGTAGGCCGCATTTTTTAATTAAGTATTGTATTATACCACCACCGGTAGTAAACCCTATAGGATTAAAACCGAATCGTGGGAATCCTGTGTTTTTGAAGCCCATAACGACCTCCTATTGTGGGTACCATTCGCCATTGTAATACACGTACCAAGTAGCTGTATCCACTACTAAAACTAAGTCTTTTTTGTCCGCATCTGATAACGTTGTAACTCCTACACCGCTCGGCGTAAACTCAGTAGCTAAAAATTTTTTATATCCATTGTCTCCTTGTACTACCATAGTAACCTCCTATTAAAAAGGGCAACACAACGTATATGTCATGTTGCCCTTGGCTTGGACTTTATTTCTTTTTAGTTTCTTTTACAACTTCAAAACCGGCTCTAATAAATGCAGATACACAATTTTCATGCACCTCATGCACATATTCGCCTTTTTTCACTTTAACCATATTAACCTCCTACGCTGTTTTGTGAGCTGCACACGCATTCACCTTTTGGGCAAACGTGAAGCAATCGTAAATCCAACGGCCTTCAAGTAGAGCGCCAGAGATACCAGGTGCATCTTCGTGCGTTTTAAGGTCAGACAGTTGTTGTGGCATACCGTTAGCTGATGGGTGTGTTAAGATCATAGCTGTATTCGCTGGGAATAGAACCGATGGAACTTTAACAATTTTTACACCGTCAATTTCACCAATTTGACCGTTAATCAACATTTTCTGGGCCATGTCTGACGCCTTTACAAATGTGTCGTCTCTTTTAATTAAGTTACAAGTTGAAGGTGTAAGATATGCAATTCTACCCTTCATTGGTACTTTGTCCTCGTCAAGCAATTCTTGCAAATCAAGGAATTTTTCGTAAACGTTAGCGTTTGTCAATGCTGCTGTTTTAACATGTGTTGCAGTTGTTGCAGATGCAAGCAAAACACCAAACGCGTAAGTATCTACCTCGGGAATGTATTGTTCGTCCATTTGAATTTTTGTGTATGCACCAACTGTTTTCACAAGGTTTTGTTGTAAATAGTTACCTTTATCAATGCTTGAAGTAAATGATCTATCTTTTGTAATTGTATACTCTGCCACAGTGTCTTGAACTTCGTTAACCGTTCCGTAACGACTTGTACCAGTTCTAGTATAGTCACCTAACACCTGTGAAGTTAGTGTGTATAGCTTAGCCGTGTTAACGCCTATAAAATCAAATTTAGCCCCAAACGCTGACTTAGCAAGTGAACCCAATTCAAAACGTTGATCAATTTTTTTACCATACTTCGCTGCGTAATTAATAGCCATGTTTTAATCTCCTTTTTTAAAGGAACTCTCCCAGGAAATCGTCTTTAACGCTATCGTCACCACCTTGAGTCTTTTTAACAACTGATGTTTTTTTATTATTGTTGTTTGTTTTATCTATAGACAACTGTTGTTGTAATTTCTCAATCTCTTGTTTTAAACCTTCAACCTCTGCATCTTTTTCACTTACCTTTTGATTGGTTAGATGTTCAGCGTATGAAGTGGAAAGGTCTTTACCGTCTAATTGATAAGATTGTAAGACAGACTCAGGTACATCTTCGATTTTAACGTCAGGGAATTTTTCAACAAATGAATCAATCATTCTTTGTTCTCGAGATTTATAACCTTCGTTGAACTCCTTTATAACGTCCTGTTCGTTCCTGTTTTGTTCTTCCGATATGTTTTTTGCCATCACGGTCAACAACGCTTCAGATAGTCCTTCTAATCCATCATATCCTAACTTGTCGCCGATAGTGGCTAGTCGATTTAACTTTTCACTAGACTCATTATACTTATCTCTGAATCTTTGTGCATTCTTGCCGATTTCAATAGCTTCAACAATTTCGTTGTCGCTCATATCTCCGACTTTACCTTTTTCTTTTAGAAACTTAAACTCTAAGTCAGCAATGTTTCTTGCTACTTCTTCCTCAGTTACCACTTCAGATTCATCGGTTTCGTCCGTCGATTCTTCCTTTGATTCCTCAGTTGTTTCTTTGGGCGACGTTTCTTCTTCTGTTCCTTCGTCCGTCGATTCAGGTACATCGTCAAAGAATTCGTCTGGCGTTACTTCAACTTGTTCATTGGCTGTGAACTCGTTCATATATTTATTCCTCCTTGGGTATGGCTGCCCTTATACATATATTATGCAAAATATTTTGCACATTGTCAAATTCCTGTAGCATTCATCATCATTTCTTGTTGTTCTGGTTTCATGCTTAGATATTGATTTTGCGCTTCTGGTGTTAAAGCGGCTAATTCTTGTTGTCTTATAGATTCTTTTTCTTGCAGTTCTTTGCGTTTTTTTATCAATCCATTCTTATTACGAACAAACCCTTCTGGCAACCTGTCTAGGTACTCTATAAAGTCTATTTGTTCACGTTCTAGTAAATTATCAAGTGTTTGTATTTCTGCAAGTTCTGACCAATAAGAAGATGGTCCTACGTCAACTTTTGGTGTTTTATACATTTCTTGAAGTTGGTCAAAGTCATACATCTGCATTTCTGCATTATCGCCATCCGTGATAGCTACAGGTCTTGTACCAAACTTATACGCGATCATATCTAAGAAGATACGCCCCAAATCCTCATACCAATTATACATGTTTTGCATTGGTATCTCCAAAGGTATACCGGCTTGTTTTGATGCTGTAGCTATAGATGTGCCACTAGCTTGTTCTGGATTAACATTTCCAAGTAAAGCATCATTAGCACCTACGGCTTCTTGCATGTACGTCTTGGCTAGTTCTACCATGTTCATCAAATCACCACTCATATTAGCCGGAGCAATGTATCCAGCAACATCATTTATGCTTTGACCAGGCCCTAAATTAACACCGTATTGCGCCGTAACTCTTGGGTCATAACCAGCGATCAAGCTAGGGTTGTAAACGAATTTCGGGAAAGATTGTAGCATAGCGTGATACATAGCAGCCGAAAAAGCTTTGTTTATAAATATCTGTGTATCAACCAAACCTGTAACAAAGTTATGCCCATGATATGTGTTTCGCCTTTGTATCCAATTACCTAGCGATACAGGGTACATAGTACAACCAGTATCTATATTTTTATATACGTAGGCTGACTCAGTACATTTAGTTGCGTACACCTTGCCATCTTTCTTTCTGTAAGTGATAACATATGTCGCTTTCTTGCTATCTTCGCCCTCCATTTCAAGTTCACCATAATGACCAATTTGTTCATCGTCATTATTATCTTCGCTTATCTCCTCATTAAGTTCCCCGACTTCTTTCTGTTCTTCTTTTAAGTCTGAAACTAAAGCTCTCCCGACAACTTGTATATACTTTTGTCCTTGTACGTCATTAGTATTTGCGTTAGCCATGTAAAAATTAGTAGGACTCACTAACTCAAAATCAATCTGTCCATCAGTTCCGCCATATTTACCGTCGTAAGGTTTCTTTGCTACATCAAAAATCATATGACCGATGTAGTCACCTGTAACGCAACCATCCCATAAAGCTTCACTCGCTTTTTGTGACAACTTTACTCTGTCTGCAAATTCGTCCCATACTGAGTTAATAATAGCGTCCGTATCATCTGTATCATCATCAACAACAGATGCAAATTTAACCTTTGGGTTACTGGACATAATTGAAGCTATGAAAAACGTAGCAAATCTATTTAAGTAGTTAAATACTGGAGCTGGCTTGTCAGAGTCTAACTTAGCGTTACGCCATTGCTTCGAGTAGACGAAATCCCAATTACAATCAACCTCGTCATAAAAAGAAGGTTCTAAAGAATTGTTATAAGCCACTCCGTTTTGATATAATTCATATTCTTTAATCATTCTGATCTCCTATAGGCTTGATTCTTTCCGTAGTCCATCATCGTTTGCAAATGTTTTAACATCGGATCTTCTTTCTGCTCAACTTCTTTAGATGGCTTTTTCTTGTCGTACAAAATATAAGCAACCAATAAAATGTTTGTTACAAGTAAGATATACTCCATGCTTTACCTCCAATTCATCATAGTGTTAATGTAGTTATCTTCTGCGCGCGGTTTTACATCTACCTTTTCGCCAAAGTAATATACCATTTGACTTATAGCTTGCGTCATTGCGTCAACGTTATCATCATTCGCACCATTAGGAAACGCATACCATTCTTCTAGCACATGCCCAGTAAACTCTTCACGTGGCACCTTTACATTTCCACCAGCTAAATAAGGCAACACCGATTGAACTCTTGATTCTTTTCCGCCTAATGGGTTTACAGGTACTATTCCAGTTATCTCTCGTGACAAAGTGTTTATTATAGCTGAACCATTTGCCTTATCCTCTATGAATATAAAGCCTATATTATACCTTTGCCTCATAGTTCTTATCGCTTGTAATGTGGTTAAAAAATCGTATCTGCCTGTCATTACATCGATCAAATAAAAATCTATTCCTATTTTTCCCCACACATGAATAGCCACTTTATCACTTTTAGCTGTATCTTTAAAAGTTGCGTCTACAGATAAACAAACGCTAACCATTTCTGAAATTTTATCCTGAGTTTTGATATACCAATTGCCAGGGTTTTCAAACCATTCCCTTTTTATCAAGTTACCTTCTGCTGCCGTTGGCCTACCCTGGTAAAGTGCGTTGAAGTCGCGCGGATACTGCTTTCGTTCTTCTATAAAATCATAACCGTATCTATCTGGCCAAAGCGGTACACCTATAGCTCTGCCCAATAAATCGTGCTCTTCTGCTTCTAATGGTAAGTTAACAATGTCCCATGGGTATGGGTTGCCATGCTCGGGATTTAGAAGTCTGCCTATTAGATCATCTTCGTGCCACCTTGTCATAATCACAATAACAATCGCCGGCGGCTCTATCCTTGTACTTAGTGACGATACCCATTCTTGCCATATTTTTTCCCTCGTCGTCTCTGAATTGGCTTCTTCTGCCGTTTTAATAGGGTCGTCTATAATCAATAAGTTAGCACCAAACCCTGTAATACCACCCAATATACCAGCTTTACGGATAACCGAACCGTTTGACAACCTTGTAAAATTTTGATTATTCGATTCTACCGTAACGCCAAATATATCATGCACTTTTAACTTGTTCGCGTTAGACCTTGCAAAGTTATTTGCTAAATCTATACTATAAGCTGTCATTATCACTTTAGCGTTAGGCTCTCTTGCGCAAAAGTAAGATGGCAAAGTCTCGGATATCGTCATTGATTTACCGTGCCTTGGCGGCATAGAAACCATCAGATACTGCTTAGCTGGTTCCAATTCCCCTTTTAACATCAAATCCCTATTACTAATCATCTTGTCGATTTTATCAGTTAATAGGGTTGAATGTGGTAACTTTATATAATTATCATTAGTGTACTCGACATACGAAGCGTAACTTTTAGTGGCCCTGTCTTTGTATTCAGCTTCAAGAAGTTCTAACAATTCCTTTTCTTCTTGGTTATTCAGCATTTATTCACCACCTTTTAATATATCGCCGTATATTTTAGCACTTGTTGCATAATTATTCGTTTAATTTGGATTCTAATTCGGTTATTCTCTTTCTTCTTTCCTCCGGTGTAAGATCATTTGTCGCATCTACTGTAGTTTGTTCAATTTCTTGCTTCTCTTTCCAACCTTTAAAGTTGTTTGTCAAATTAAACCTTGCGCCATTTGACACATTTGTGAACAACATACCCTCTGCATATTCCTCAACTTTAGACTTAGCGCGTGTAACCGTGTCAATGAACTGATCTTTCGCTTGATAATTTAAAAGTGCCTGTCTGCTAGTAAATCCAAGCGATAAAGCCAATCCCGTAATAGTTGGCGGTTTTTCATTTTCTTTTACCACTTTACCAAACCTATTAATAACTGGGTTGCCTTCTTTGTCTAATACTGTTTGACCTTCGCACTCTTTAAAGTATGCATCAATTTTCTTTTTCATTTCTTCTGGCTTCTTATACATTGGTGGCGCACCACCTGGATGTTTTTCTTTCTTACTCACTCACAACCAACCCCTCCCAATAATGCTCTTTGTACAACTCATAGACACCAGTTACTTTATACATCTCTTCGTATATTTGCGGATACATATTGCCAAAATCCTCGTCATGCATCACAATCGGCGCGTCTTGATCCAGTTTCTTTAGTTCTTCTATAAACTCTTTTACTGTTAGTATATGTTTACTCACTCATTCATCACTCCTTTATTTCATTTTATCTTTGCATAATAGTGTATCTATCTTTTTTATTGGTAACTCCAAAGTTAATCTACCAATATCTTCAATATCTTCTTTTAGAGTATAACCAGTTACTTGAATTTCTGCGCCGTTGAGATAAACTTTTCCATCACTTCTTATTTCAAATTTGTTCATACCATCACCTCATAAACCTACCGAACAGCTTGCCCAGTAGTCTCCTTTTTACTCTCTTACCTACTCTATTCTTAGCTACTGCGTTTAGATCGTTTCTTACCCTTAGTAGCTTGTATATAGCGCTAATCATTGCAATACTCATTGAAATTAGAGTGGTCTGTCTTCATAGACTTCGTAACACGCACCGTTCCGCATTGGAGTTGCTCCATATTCCAGTATATTTCACTGGCATTAAATTTTATTTCGTACTGCACAACTTCATCTTCTTCATGTAACGCTTTGTACAATTCCCACATAGCTTGTTTGGTTCTTTTATTCATTCTCTACCTCCCACACTCTTACATGTATTGAATAACAATCTGGTCTTATGTGTGTAAGATGTCTAAATACTTGGCTACCTGCCTTGTATTCCCCTTTTATGTTTTGATCGTTAACTATTTTTTCAATCATCAATCTTTTGATTTGCTCTCTGTTTTCCCACTTATCATTATTTACCTCGTACTCTAAAGAAAAGTCTTTCATTACTCACCCCTCTTGTAAACTTCTAACGTCTCGACATTCTATTAACCTTGCTGTTTTCTAAACCGTTTATATGAGAATGAAAACCGAAAGCATCTATTTGCACAATTATCCTTGATAATATTCTACACTGTCTGTAATTGCCGTAACCATGTTCTATGTGGTCTTTTGTGGTTTTGTGTACTGCTTTTTGAAACTTGTTCATTCTCTACCTCCATTATACCATACCCTTGGTTTAGTGTAAAAGAGCCTTGTTAAAGGCCATTACTTTGCATTGCGACTCATAGTATTTTTATCAGGATAATACTTGTTGTATAATTCTTCGCAATATCCATCTTCCACTACATCAAATCGTTGCTTGTGCTTTTTGTGTACATATTTCGAATAGCCTTCTTTATCTGACTTAAAAATATCCTCTCCTGTATCAATGTCGTCAAGTAGTTTATATAACTCATATATTATTTTGTCTTTATCCATACCCTTACCTCCTTAAAATATCAATTCTATAGCATAAACAACAACTAATATCAGTGCAGTAATTGCCATATATTTATTCCTTGCTTTCTTCTCTATCTCATCCCACTTAATACTTCTTTTCGTTACTTCCATTTCACATTTTAGCGCTAATTCCTCGTATTCTCTCTGACTATTTTCACCTTCTAGTCTATACCTTTTGTGTAACTTGTCGTATTCATCTTTCCACTTGGTATCTACGTCTTTCTTGTACACCTCATAGTCCATTGTTATTGTTTTACTCATACTCACACCTCGGCTCTGTATCTATTTGTTTCTATCAATCTCATAGTTCCAATTATCAGAGAAACAATTTCTTCATGTTTATCTTTTGTAGATATAGAAGTTTCTATTTCGGCTTTTAACACATTGAAATTTTTCCTATGCAGTTTTCGGTTTTTATTTAACACCTTTCTCTTATGATAGTTCATACTCTTATTCCTCACTCTCGACCACATCGGCATCAATTATAAATTCTTGAGAGTACCCCGAGAAATTACCATGCCTTGCGTTCCAACTACAATCAATTGGTACAATAACATAATCTAAATCACCATTATTAATAAATACTTTACAATCATCTGAAACACCTTCTAACATTTCTTTTAACTCACCTACAGTTAATCTATTCATTGTCTTCCTCACTCTCTTGTATAGCTTGTAATTTGTTTTCTAAGTCTCTTATTCTTTTCAAATAAGTTTCATTCTTTGCGGCGCACAGCTTCCAATGTTTAACAGCTTCTTCAAATTGGGATTGCAACTTTAATATTATTCCCTCTTTGACTTGGATGTCTTTGATTAGTTCCTCTCTAGTCATAATCTATCTTCCTCACTCTCTTGTATAGCTTTGTCTAAATACTCTTCTACAAATTTGCTTCTTAAAGCTTGCATGTTAAATATTTCGCACGTTTTCATTCTTTTGGGGCTATTCTTCAAACCTTTAGTTAGTTTATCCAAATATTTTAGTTCCTCTCTAGTCATAATCTATCTTCCTCTCTACCAGATATACCTATAGGTTGTTTAATTGGTGAATAATCAGCGCCAGGAGTTGCAATCTTACATATCTGCTTAGCTATCTCCTTTTCATCGTACCCAGTGTAGTTGTCTATTACTACCTTCTCTCTAGTCATACCCTACTCCTCTTTCCTATTGTCGTGTATAGCAAATGCAACCCATCATATCGCATCCACATTCTAACTTTTCTTCTTCGTCTTCCTTGTCGTGTATTGTTCCTATTACCTCTTTCTCCTCGTTGTGATACCCTAAATTGTCCCAAATATAATGACCGCCACAATTGCTGTTTAAGTTTTTCCCGCGAAAAGCTCCGCTTACAAATTCCACTCGATAGAGATGGCATTCAGGTCTCCATTTGTATATGTCACCCTTGTATATCTCCTTACCATTCTTGTCTAGTAGTCCTGTCCATGGCATAAATACAACATTATCACCAACAAATAGCTTAGGATAAACCTTTACTTCACTCACGTCATTTTCTAAATGCGCAGACACTATTTCACCAGTGCAATCCCAATCAATAGCTACTACAGTCCACATTTGATTTTCATACCATGCTCTTATTTTTAGATTCATACCCTCTTACCTCTAAACTTATATCTCATTGTTAACCCTCCAGTAGTTGTTTAACGTTATAAGGTTCTTCGTCTTCCCATTTGATGAATTGGAATAGGTGGTTAAGCGCAGTCAAACTGCCACACTCATTATAATCATCCCAGCACGAAAAGCTTTTGCTCGGTTTATTTTTGTACACGTCCACGTCACCATCTTTATCTCTAGCAATCCATTCAAACTTTAATTCACTTAGTATTGCTCTTTCGTTAGGTGTTAGAGTGATAGTGGGGATTAGTTTAAAATCATCAACTATTAATTGCCCAGCAAGTGGATAATCAACATTGCCTTTCGTATTAAACAGCATCCCATTTTTTATAAAATACACGAATTCATTTACTCTTTTTCCGCTTCTGTGACATAACTTATAACTCTTACCTACCTCTAACCCTAGTATTTCTTCGTATACTCTTTTAAGATTATTACTCATACTTCCCCTCTCTCTATGCACTATGTGCATATACTTCACACATTATACCTCGTTTTCAACATATTTTAATGCTTCAAATAAGCAGTCGCACAGTTCGTCGGCTTGATGTTGTTGAATTTTGGTTGTTTTTATAACCCATTGTCTCCCTTTTTCTATTGTTATTAATTCTTTTTTGTTTAAAATCTCTATCATTTTACCTATTGTTAAATCTAAACTCAGCAATGCAATTTTAAAGTGTCGAGAACACCATTCTTTATTTGGGAAACAAATACTAAATAGTTTTTCTATTAATTCATTGCTCAATCTAGCTAGTTCTTTTTCTGTTACGTGCTGTTTCATTCTCCCACCCTCTCTGCTAATACCATGCTAATATATGCCGATCTTGATAAAAATAACTTCTCTGCTGCTTTGTCTACCTTCTCCAGTAAACCGATGTCTACTGTAATATTAATCTTTTTCGTTGCCACTCTCGCACCTCTTTTCTATACATCTATTATACCGCACTGGTTTCTATATGCAACACCAGTCTCAAATTGAGACTAGCTTCTTTCCACACATTGGGCAGTAGTTAATATCTACACTTACATACCCATCACCACAATAGACTTCTATCAAAACAGCAATAGAATCATCTAATGTTTTATAATGCATGACCGCTACACTTGTTTCTTCTAGTTCATTATCATGTATAGGTTTTGCAAAGTGCTTTTGACAATACTCGCACCTTTCCACCTCTCCTGTGATCTGACTAACTGTGTTCTTCATTGTTTACTTCTCCCTTTCGTAAAATTCCATTAACGATTCTATGCCATTGCTTAAAACAGTAAACCTTGACCCGTCTTGGCAAGCTAACTCCACAGCCTTACACACCTTTTCGTACTTCTCTTGTTGTTCAAGTTCTTTAACTATCTGCATGTACTTAACTTCACACAACTTGTTTTCCATAACCGAATTAGCAAGACACATTATCATTAAAGTTCTAAGTTCTTTATCCACTTCATACACCTCCTAAATATACTTGTATTGCAGTGTTGCACCAACAAATAAAATACCCACACTTGCGTAGAATAGATTTACGCTAACATCTACGTCTAGATAAGTCAAAATAAGTAAATACGCGCACGACATTAAACCCACATGTATTAAATCTCTACAAAACTCAAACATGTTATATTCTTCTCTTTTATAAGTTTTTTTGTTTCTTTCACCTAACACTCTCTACACCTCCTGTATTCAATTTAATTGTTTACCCTACTCTTTGTACTACTCATGGTTGTTTCTCTTTGCTACAGTTGTTCTGTGGCTTTTTACAGCTATTTATTGTTCGATGCCATGTTTCTATTGTAATATTCCCATGTCTTTATAATGCTTATGCTTTTTAATAGCATATTTTTTTCGAAATGACCAAAGTGGCAATCTTTCGTTTCTATGTCCAGTTGTTTAGCAAGCTTTTTGTACAACAACCCTCTTTTTTCAGTTCTGCTTTTCCATATTGGATCAAACAACGCATGTGCTTGCTTTTTAAGCCTTCTCAGTTCTTTGTTTGCCAGTATGCCAAGCGGTTCCCCATTCTTATGACACCCAACGTATGCATCGCAGTTTGTACACATGTAAACCTTGCCATTCCCATATATTTTACCGTACACCTTATCATTAGTTGTAAACACCACACCACCGCCACAGTACCTACACGTGTTAGGTTTATTCATCAGATAGTACCCATTCTAAAATATCTACTATCTCTTTTTGTTGATTTCTATATAACAAGGCTTTTTCTCCCACAGCATACCTATACTGATCTATCGTATTCTTACTGTACGCAATTCGTTCCTCTATCTGCTCTCTTGATTTCATAATACGCCACCTCTTCTGATAATCTCTTCATCTATTGCTTTCAGCGCTATCTCTCTAGCATCATGAAAACCTTTATTCCTACCCAATTCATAACCAATTAAATATCCTACACCAAATGCACATGCAATTGTAATAAAAGCTAATACGTTCATACTTACCTCCTAATCAGCATCAAAATGCATTTCGAATTCTTTGTCACAACCGTCAACATCATCACAACGAAGATTATAAGTCGTTCCGCAACTATCCTTTTCGATCTCGTCCCATATAGCGCCACAGTAAGGACATTCTACCTCAACACACGTTTGGTAAATTTTTAAATCCCTATATCCTCTGTATATTTTTTTCATACATCTTATCCTCCTATACCTCTACATAGTCTAAACTCCGATTGTATAAATAGCTTCCTTCTCATAAACTAAATTGTAATCATTATAAATAGTGTTTAACCCTTCTTCTCCTTGCTCTCTCAGATCAATTAAAAAATCAAGTCTTTCTAACAGTGGCCTTCTTCCATCTGTGTGCCATAAATTATTCACAAACCAATTGTAATCTTTGCCTTTTGCATCTACTATTCTTCTGTGCATATTTACCTCCATGGTTGAATTTCTTTAAACCTTAACTCGTCTTTAATGTGTCTGCATAAGTTATTCCCAACTATACCGTCGCGTTGCTTTGTTACATTGACCTCCATTAGTTCAAATTTTTCCAGTGTTTCCTCGCTTATAACTCCACGCTTTACCCACTCTCTTATGTTATCTTCGTTAGGCTTGTGAAGGTATACAGCGTTATCTGAATCTTGGTAAGGCGCTTTTGACTCCCTCACATCACGTTCTCCAGTAGGTCTATTGTCACCAGATGAATCGTTTAGCTGTGTTAATACAACAACAGGTATGTCAAACTCCAAAGCTATTTTTTTAAAGTGTCTACTTAACCATGCCACCTCACGTTCTCTCGAATTGTGCTTACCCTCAGACTCCATAATTTGTAGGTAGTCAACCACCAGGAGTTGTGCTTTAGTTTCGTACAACTTGCGCCTTATCTCGCTTATTGTTGATATTCTAGCATTAAGATACAAGTCTCTGCCTTTGAACATGCTGTTAACTCGTCTTATAGCTTTCCACTGTTCATCTGTGAACCGCTTTTCTCTGAAACATGTGTTGTCTATACCTGTTTCTCTTACCAAAATACGTTTCCACAATGACTCGCTGCGCATTTCACGGGATATAAAAAGTGTTGTTAATTCCTCTGACCATTTACTAAGATTCTGCATAACAAATAATGTTTTACCTACACCTGATCTTGCACCTACTAAGTTAAGTTCTCCTTTTCTCAACGTGCCCATGATACGGTTTAAGAATCCTAAGTCAGAATCAAACTTGTAATAGTCATACTCTTTTTCTAATGGTTTATGCATGTCTGCCATAAATGAATCTATAACGTGGTCTATGTGGTCTTTATCTATTTCGCTAGACTCTGCCATGTCTAAAATATCTTGTGCGACTTGCACAGCGTTTAAATCCTTGTTGGTTATTACCTCGGCTATGTACCGTTTAACCTCTCTGCTTTCAAAGTCAGCTTTTAACTTAGTAAAGTGCGAATCGTTAACAATAGGGTTTTCTAAATATGCGTCAGTACACGTTGTCATCAACTCGTGGCTTATACCACTGTCTAGTAAGTTAACCATGTCTATCGGCTTTCTATCGCCATCTAGCACTTTCATTACTTGGCATAATACAGCTAAGTCACCAGTAAAGTATTGAGGTTTAACTCTTAGTATGTCTTTATGGTTACATTGCATTATATGACCGAGTATTACCTTCTCTACCATCCTTGTTCCTTCTTCCTCATTATTTCAGATATACGATCAACTGGTTTGTCTTGCTTATTGTCGTAATTGCCCTCTAGTATCTTTATAAAGTTATTAGGGTTAAATACCCAATCGTACTTGAACCAATTACCAGCACCCTTTACTAAAAAGTCAGATTGTTCAGCTTTGTCTAATACACTAATTACTTTTTCAAAACCGTAGTCTGTAATACGCGCATTAATTTCCTTCTTTCGCTTATCTGTCATTTTAGCAGCTTGTGGTAAACTCTTGCAGTTATCAGAGTAGTATTTTGCGACTTCTGCCACATAGTCTTTTTCTTGTTTATCATTGTTATCATTGTTGTTAGTATCCATCGAGTGTTTCTTTAGTGTTTCTTTAGCGTTACCCTTGTCAACTTTTTCTTGATAGGATACCCAGTTTGCAATGGTTACGACTGTCCCATTACTGTTACCCTCAACTGTTATCATTTGGTTACTTTCCATAAATTCTAGTATTGCTTTTATTGTTTTGGGATTCGGCTCCTTCCATTTCAACCCTTCATAATAACCTACGCCTTTAGCGATTTGTCTATATGATGTTGCACGTTGTCCGGGCTGTATTGTTGTAAAACCTCCGTTTCTATTTGGTATCTTTACAGGTTTATGATTGACCGAATACTTTAGCCATTGCCATACCCTGTGATACATAGGTGGCATTAACCATATACTCGATTCTAATTCTTTTCTATGATCGGCAATCCACCCTGACATGTGTTACACCTCGTTTTTAGGTACAAGCCATTCTATAACTTTATCGAGTTCGAACCTAATCAATCCAGTTCTAGTAGTTACTGATGGCATACCGTCTTTTCTATATCGGTCAATTGTTCTCTCTGTAACTTTCAAGTGTTCTGCGATCTCTTTCTTGGTTAGCATTTCGCCACCTCCTTATGTATATATCTTACTACCATGTCTAGACTTTGTCAACAATATTTATAAATTTCTTACATTTTATTTTCTGCATGTCGCTCTTATAATGTAGGCTTAATTTTATTCGATTTATTTTGATTTATGGGTTGACGGTATAACCATATGGTGCTACAATGGTATTACCAGATGAACGAAAGGAGATCGCATGGCAAAGCTAATTAAAAGAGGGAATAGTCTTACAGTAGCAATTCACCCATTCCAGTTACAAGCTGCTGGATTCGAAGAAGGTGACGAAATCAACATTCAAGTTAAAGGCAAGAAGTTAGTACTTACTAAGGAGGACTAGATGATTACACTTAAATGTATTGAGGGACAAGTTGAAGACCTGGCACAAAAGGCTTACGATCTTAACGAATCATGTAGCATGACGGACGTGCGCTGTAGACTAGAAGTATCTGACACTTGCGATAATGTCGAAGCAAAACGCAACGAACTAATTGAAAGTATCGAATCGATGTTTGAACAGCTTAGAGAACTTAACGCTTGTACTACAGAAACATACAAAGCACTTGAGAACTCTGAGGGAAGTATTATTAAAAATCTAAAAGATATTATCTTATAGGAGGTTAACATGGAAGAACTAGCAATGGAATTAATCAGGAATGATTGGTCACCAGAAGAAGTACAGGAAGTGTTGAACGAGTATTACGCAATGGACGAGTTAAGCCAAGCAGAATGTATGAATTATGATTAGCGTACTGGAATATCACGAGCAAATGTGTGAACGTTATTTAAACGACCTAGAAACGCTATACAACGCCCATACAGATAAGAACAACTTAAGCATGACAATTAGTATGATTAACAAAGCAAAGAGCCGTTACGAGCAACACAAGAGGTTTTGTGAGATAATTAGAGGTGAGATAGATGGACGATAAACTAGCACTAAAGATTTTTAATGTAATGGAAGAAACAAAAGCGATTGAAAAAGATCAAACAGTCGGCAAAGGAAATAATCAGTATGAAGCTGTCAGCGAGTCGTCTGTACTAAATGAAATCAAACCGTTATTCAGAAAGCATAAATTAATAATGTTTCCTCATAAAACAAAAGCGGTAGAAATACAACACTCTTACCCAGACCCTTACGACAAGAACAAAACTAAACTTAAATCACTCACGCAATTAGTAATGACATTCTTACTTGTAGATGCAGAAACAGGCGAGTCGGTAGAAGTAGAGGTTTGTGGTAATGGTTATGACGCATTAGACAAAGGCGCTGGCAAAGCTTCAACGTATGCCTATAAGATAGCATTGCAAAAGACATTCATGTTGTTTAGTGGCGAAGATACAGACAATCACCACACACAAGATAGCTTAAATTCTCAAAGTGACACAAAAGAAGAACGCAAGGTTACTACTCAAATGCTTATTGATATGGCTGCAAAAGTAGGAGTAGACGAAGCTAAATTATGCAAATCTGGTAACGTTAGCGAAGTTAAATATATATCGCAAGAAAAGAAGCAACAGTGGTACGATGCGTATAAAGCTAAAGTTGATAAGGAGGGTTAATGCGTAAGACAATTAACGGTGAGTCGTGCTGGGTATGTGGTACGACTTACGGTTTAGAATATCACCATACTTTCTTTGGGAAGAAGGACCAAAAGGATTTTACAGATAAA
>Ga0209272_10000380_pt1 | contig 38736 bp, 33 predicted proteins | sample tdDd002_FD_187125 | JGI IMG/M metagenome (GOLD analysis project Ga0209272, IMG submission 187125) | Marine sediment microbial communities from the Atlantic coast under amendment with organic carbon and nitrate - tdDd00.2 (SPAdes)... | ecosystem: Environmental > Aquatic > Marine > Coastal >...
TCTCATTCATTTTATACATTATACTTTGGATTGTTGTACCCAAAGCCATTACAACAACTCAAAAGCTGGAGATGAAGGGCAAAAAGGTCAACATTTCCAATATCGAAGAGTCAATTAAAGATGAATACAAAGATGTAAAAGAAAACTTCGATAAAATGCGAGAGAAAAACGGACCACAAGTAAAGGATGGCTTCGATCGTGCGATAGACTTCCTAGGATCTGCTCTTCGTTTGCTGCTTAAAGTGGTAATTATACTATTAGGTGTAGGATTTATTTTTGCAGGATTTGTATCATTAATTAGCTTTATTGGCTCAATGATTTTCGCACATAGCTTCTTTGGACCTTTTGCTGATTTTCATTTTCCTGGAGCAATGTTTCCTAAACTATTCCTCGACGGAACCAGTATCACGCTATTTACAATTGGCATAATAACTGTAATTGCCATTCCTTTAATGTTGTTGATTTTTGCAGGAATCAAATTACTTTTCAACTTTAAAACCAACAATAAAATTATTGGTTTTACAGCCTTGGCAGTTTGGCTTACAGGAATCATCTTATTAATCAGTCTTAGCTTTTCTCAAGTAAAAGGCTACATGCATAGCAGCACTCGGTATGCCGAAACTCATGATGTAAAAGCTATAACAAGTGATACGCTTTACCTAAAAACAACCAATAATATTGGTGACGATTGGTTCGAAGGACACATCGACTTTGATCAGGTTAAAGTTTATATTAATGGCGAAGAAGAAATGATTGTTGGTGAGCCAACTCTTGATATCGAAAGAAGTTACTCGGATAACTTTGAGATTAAACTCAGAAAAAAAGCCAGAGGAAGTTCAAGATCAAGTGCATTAGACAATGCAAAAGGAATAGATTACAAATGGATACAAAACGACTCTTTAATCGTTTTCGACAGATTTTTCACATTAGGAGAAGAAAATAAGTGGAGAAATCAAAGGCTTCATATCACAGTTAAAGTTCCTGAAGGAAAAGTAGTTTACTTTGATGATTCAATGGGCAAAATTATCCATGATATCGATAACGTAACAAACACCTGGGATTTTGACATGTTAGATCAAAAGTGGATCATGGAAGAAGAAGGTTTAAGTCCATTATATTAAGAAATAATTCCATCCATGTTTTACACCGATACCTTTTCAACACACACATTTTTTTCGGTGTAAACATGGTTAATTTAAAATAACCCCCAATGAAAAAAATTGCAATAATATTACTAGCCATTGCATTACCAATGTTAATGCAAGCACAAACCAAAGGTGAAAAATTACACGCTAAATATTCAAACCTCGACGATTTTAACAGCTTTAGCTTTTCGGGAAGTTTCCTAAAAAATCTTGATTTTGAAGTTGACGAAGATGAATTGGAAAAGAATGTTACCGGCGATTGTAAGAACATTAAGTTTTTGACTTACAAGCATAATAACGGAGATGAAACTAAATTTAAAAAAATTGTAATCTCTCAACTCTCTAAAGGTAACTCTTACAAAGAAGTACTTACCGAAGATCGTGATGAAAATTCTGACGAAGTTCATTTTTATGCAAAAGGAAGAGGAAAAAAGTTCAGCGAATTCCATATCCTGCATTACAATGACAATAGAACATCACTAGTTTCCTTTTTTGGAGATTTTCATGTTGACGAATTGGAGACTTTATCGCACATGAGTTTTGATGACGAGGATGACAACTAAAAATTTTGCTTATGAAACGTTTACTAAGATCAAAAGATAAGAAAATAGCTGGTGTTTGCGGAGGTATCTCCCACTACATCAATCCAGAATTAGATCCTGTACTTATTCGAGCAGGCTACTTAATTCTAACATTATTCAACCCATTAATGTTATTGGTATATTTTATTCTGGCTGTTGTTTTGCCAGATTCAATTTATGAAACAGTATAGTCTGATTTGAGTGCAATCTTCATCCTAATTTGGTGAAGAAGGTTTCGTCTTTTTCATCTATTCTTTACCAAAGGCATTCAAAAAGATTAAGGTTTCCTCCCTTTCGGGAAGAAACCTTTTCTTATTTAAACAGTTTTGCAACTACTCTATTTTAGTAATTAAATACTTCTTCAAGACTCAATTCATGAACGTTTCCTAATTTACTAAGAACTTTCATATCCAAATCTTTCTTATTACCCACAACCAAATAACAATGCTTTTTGTTTGCAATATGAGCATCGAAAAATTTCTTCAGATCATTAATATCCTGAGTTTTCACCTTTTCATATACGTTCTTTCTGATATCGTAATCAATCCCTCTTCTTTGATTACTTAAATACGTCCAGTAAACACTTTCCTTAGTGATTCTTTCTGATTCAATCTTCTTCAACATATTGGTTTTTGCCTCGTCGAATTGTTTCTGCTCATATGGCATTTCGTTCAACAATTCTAGTAAAGCATCAGTAGCATCTTTTACCTTATCAGCACTTGTAGCAACATAAGAGAAAGAATAATGCGATTCATCTTTCTTTGAAGGCACAAAGTAAGCTGAGTATGCAGAATAAGCCAAAGCTCTTGACTCTCTAATTTCCTGGAAAATAATAGAAGCCATACTTCCTCCATAGTACTCGTTAAACAAACGAATTTCAGGTAGCATTTCAATATTCAACTTCTCATCTTTTGCAAGCATGATTAAATTTGCCTGAACCATATCGTAATCAACAAAGAAAATTTCATTGTTTGCGTAATCCATTTCTGGATATTCAGTCGCTGCAGGAATTTCTTTTAATTGATCTGCAACTTTATGATTTAATTTCAATTGTTCCGCAATAGCATCCTTTTCATTTGTCCCGTAATAGAATACTCTATGCTTGTAATCCTTCAATTGAGCCAATAAACCTGTTAAGGATTCTGGGTTAATTTTACGCAATTCATCTTCAGTTAAAATATCTGTATAAGCCGATTTTTTACCATATTTTGCATAATTAGTTAAAGCACCTCTAAGAATTTCATCCTTATTTAATTTTCTATCCGAACGCTTTTTAATGATACCGTCTACATACTTATTATATGCTTCAACATCAGGTTTTGCATTTGCTAAAATGTGTTCGATCAATTCAACACCTTTATCGAATGATTTTTCTAAACCAGAGATAAACACGTAACTTCTGTCGTTATTTGTGTTTACACCAATCGACAAACCGTATTTAAACATTTCCTTTTGAAGCTCGGCTGGAGAGTATTTATCGGTTCCTAAAAATGGAAGGTAATTTACAGCAATAGGCAATTCTTTGTTATGATTTTTACCCATTTCGTAGATATAAATCAACTTGAACAATTCTGTAGATTTGTTCTCCAGGTAATCCAAATTTACACCTGGCTTCAATTCTGAACTTTGAATTTCTTTTTCGAAATCCACCCATAAAGGCTTTAATGCTGGCGTTTCTTTCGACGTTAATTCTTTATAGAATTCCGATTGTGATTTACGATCAATTTTAATTGGAGTGATAACTGGCTTTTCAACCTTTACTACTTTATCATCCTTACCTCTACGCTTGTAAACAACAACATAGTTATCCTTGTAATGCTCGTTAGCAAACTGTACCAATTCTTCCTTGGTAATTTTCTCTAATTCATCAATAAACTTCAATTTGTCAGTCCAGGAAACATTGTTTGCAAAAGCTTCTGCAAATTCATGAGCTCTCCAATTCGATTCCGAACCTCTAATTGCATTCAAACGGTGATCATTAATTACAGCTTCGATCATCCAATCTTCGAATTCTCCTTTTTTGATTTTCTTAATTTCTCCAAGAATCAAATCCTTCACTTCCTCCATTTTCTGACCTTGACGAGGCATGCCATAAAATCCATGAACTCCGTAATTGATCATGAAACTAGGATAACAACCGGCACGCAACACTTTTTGTTGCTGATTTAGGTTCAAATCCATTAATCCTGCCTTTGAATTGTTCAAAATACCATCGATTAATGTCACCATCTTCTCATCCTTAGAACCAATTCCATCAAAACGAAAAGCCATTGACATTCTCTCCGCATCAGGACCAAAAACTTCCTTAACCACTGGTGCTGTAATAGGCTCTTCAACAGGAGCTTTAAATTCAGGTACCGGTCTTGACTTCAACTTTCCAAAGGTCTTATCAACCAATTGAATGGTTTCTTCAAAATCCAAATCACCAGCCATAGCAATAGCCATATTATTTGGCACATAATAAGTGTCAAAATAGTTGTGAATATTAACCATTGATGGATTTTTCAAGTGCTCTGCTCTACCTAAAGTCGTTTGAGTTCCGTAAGGATGGTTCTTAAATAAACCCGACATTAATGCATAGCTCAATTTTCTTGAATCTCTATCCTGAGACATATTGAATTCCTCGTAAACAGTTTCCAACTCTGTATGGAATAATCTTAATACAAGTTCACCAAATCTCTCTTCTTCAATGTTCAACCATTTTTCAAGCTCATTTGAAGGAATATCATTCATATAAACTGTGCGTTCATATGTAGTATATGCGTTGGTACCTTTTGCTCCGACAGAAGCCACTAACTTATCATACTCGTTAGCTACAGAATATTTGGCTGCAATAGTCGAAACACTATCAATTTTTGCATAAATAGCCGCTTTCTTTTTTGAATCAGTCTCAGCCTTATGTGCTTCATATAAATCAGAAATTTCAACAATTAATGCATTTTCTTTTTCCCAATTAACGGTTCCAATTTCATCGGTCCCTTTAAACATCATATGCTCTAAGTAATGAGCTAGTCCGGTAGTTTCAGCAGGATCGTAAGTCGAACCAGCCTTTACTGGAATAAAAGTTTTGATTCTTGGTTCATCGCGGTTTACTGACAAATAGACCTTTAATCCATTGTCGAGAGTATAGATACGAACTCCCATTGGGTCATTTGTTACCGTTTCATAAGAATACCCATTCTTATCAGTCTCTTTAACAACACGGTATTTTTCTTTGGGCGAGCATGCAAAAAACATTGCAGCAATCAGCAGAAAAAAAAGTACGTTTACCTTTTTCATAAATTTGGTTTTAATTTATTGCGTAAACCACAAAAATCTCAACCCCACTTACGCAAAGGCTACAGAATCCCTTGCGATTCACACAATCTGTTTGAATTAGTTTTGAAAATCCAAAATTGGATTACAGTATATTTACAAACTGTTAAATTACACAATAATGAATTATTAACATATCAATTTTACATTTTTTAACTAACTCTTTCATTATTTAAAATTTTTATAGATTATTAACAAAATCAAAATGTTTATAATTGTATTTTTGCAGCTATTAAACAGATATCTATGAAAAAATTACACACACTTGTATTACTGCTATCGCTATTAACTGTAACAAACTATCTATCTGCACAAACATTATCTCCTTACAAACATTTTAAAAAATTTGATGTTCAGGATAGCAGTAAGCTATTTTTTCGTTTCGAAAATTTGAACTTTGTTAAAAATAACGAATACGGTGGCGATTATCTAAAAGGAACAACCTGGGTTGGATATCTAGCTACTCCTAAATTAATATATTCTCCAAATAAAAATTTCAGAATTGAAGCTGGTGTAAGACTTCAAAAATATTCAGGTAGAGAAAACTTTACTGAATCAGAGCCTATTTTTTCAGCAATATATAAACCATCCGAAAAAATTAATTTCATTATTGGTAGTTTAAACCAGGATAACAACCACAATTTATCGGAACCGCTGTTTGAACCGGAACGATATTTTACCGAAACTGGTGAGAATGGATTCCAATTGCAATACCAATCCGAAAGATTACAATTTGATACTTGGATCAACTGGGAGCAGTTTATTTTAGAGAATGATCCGTTTCAGGAAAAATTCACTTTTGGAATAACTGGAGATTATAAGTTAAACCCTGTGTCGTCCAATAACATACTTTCCATTCCGGTAGAAATAATGTTTACTCATCGTGGCGGTGAAATTGATAGCTCGGACGAATCTGTACAAACAATTGGTAACTTTGCTTCTGGATTAAAGTTTGAACGTAAAATTGTAAATGCAAGAATAAAATCCTGGAATATTAAAGCAATGGGCTACTATTTCTCAGATAATTCTTCAGAAAAAGAATTTACCTACGATAAAGGACACGCCATTTATCCTCAAATTGGTATTAAAACAAAAAAATCAAGTTTGAGTTTAGGATATTGGAATGCCTACAAATATACATCATCAAGAGGATCCGAATTATTTAAAACAAGAGTAATTGCTGAGGATAACTATATTGAAACAAGAAAGGAATTGGCAACTCTTAACTATTATTACGAACACAAAATTTCTAAAGGAATTCATTTTGGTGGAAAACTAGATGTGTACTACGACTTAAAAAATTCTAAAGAAAATTTTGCAGCTGCTATTTATTTGAGAATTAATGGAGATTTCTTTCTTAAGAAAATCAAATGGAATTAAAGCAAAATAACAAGCAGACATTAGCGAATTGTTTTGACCCAAAATATCGAGGTTTACATCCCATTTGGAGAGAATTTCACTCTTATCAACTGCATATCAAATCATCAGAAATCATTTTATCACAAAAAATCGATAAAAAATAAAGGTCAAGATAAATTTATTTCCTACTTTTGCAGAGAAATTGTGACGATAGGCTTTCCAGTGAAGTATCCTACCCCAACCATTTGATTTGACTACCCTTAGCAAGTACCAACTCAATATTGGGTAATGTATCAATTTTGATTTTTTAAGATGCTTAACCGCTCCACATTATCCCGATTATCCACACCAGGTTAAGTTATCCATCAAGAAATCAAGGAAAAAATTGGTGTATTTAGAGGATTCTTGTACTTTTGCAAGCCAAATTGGAATAATTGTATTAAAGTATTAATTATTAAAAGTTTTAAAAGTGGATACATTAAGTTACAAAACAGTTTCTGCTAACGCGGCAACCGCTAATAAAGAGTGGGTTGTTATCGATGCAGAAAATCAAGTGTTGGGTAGACTTGCTTCCAAAGTAGCTAAGCTACTTAGAGGTAAATACAAGCCTAACTACACTCCTCATGTTGATTGTGGAGACAACGTGGTTATTATTAATGCTGAAAAGGTGCGTTTAACTGGAAACAAGTTAACTGATCGTCAGTATTTCTCTTACACTGGTCACCCAGGTGGACAGAAAATTAAAACTCCAGCGGATCTTTTAGCTAAGCACCCAGAGAGATTGATTGAAAAGGCAGTAAAAGGTATGCTTCCAAAGAACCGTCTAGGAAGAACTCTTTACTCAAACCTATATGTATATGTAGGTGGTGAGCACAAACACGAAGCTCAGCAGCCTAAGGAATTAGATTTAAACACTATTAAATAACAGGTATGGAAGTAATTAATGCTATCGGACGTAGAAAGGCAGCAGTTGCTCGTGTATACGTTAGCGAAGGTAAAGGTCAGATTACCATCAACAAAAAAGAGCTTAAAGAGTACTTTACTACCGGAACTCTTCAGTACATCGTTACTCAGCCGTTAAACCTTCTTGAGGTTGCGGATAAGTATGATATCAAGGTAAATCTTGATGGTGGTGGAATCACTGGTCAAGCAGAAGCTCTTCGTTTGGCTATCTCTAGAGCTCTAGTTAAAATTGATGCTGAAGATAAAGCAGCTTTAAGAACTGCTGGATTCATGACTCGTGATCCTCGTGAGGTTGAACGTAAAAAGCCAGGGCAGCCTAAAGCACGTAAAAGATTTCAGTTTAGTAAACGTTAATGTTTTTGTGGCAGGTTTAGTATCTAAATTGTTAAGACTTCATTTTTCGAACTACTTAGCAATTGCCATAAAATGAATGTAACCGATTAAAAAAAACAAAAAATGTCAAATACAACATTTGAAGAATTGTTAGAAGCCGGATGTCATTTCGGTCACTTAACAAGAAAATGGAATCCAAAAATGGCTCCTTATATTTTCATGGAGCGTAATGGTATTCATATTATTGACCTACACAAAACAGCTGTTAAACTTGACGATGCTTCTGCAGCGTTAAGACAAATTGCTAAATCAGGAAGAAAAATTCTTTTTGTTGCTACTAAAAAGCAAGCTAAAGCTATCGTTTCTGAAAAAGTAAGTGCAGTAAACATGCCTTTTGTAACAGAGCGTTGGCCAGGTGGTATGTTAACTAACTTCCCTACTATCAGAAAGGCAGTTAAAAAGATGACATCAATCGACAAAATGGAGTCTGATGGAACTTTAAACCACCTTTCTAAAAGAGAAAGACTACAAGTATCTCGTCAAAGAGCTAAGCTTGAAAAAAACTTAGGTAGTATTGCTGATCTGACCAGATTGCCAGCTGCTCTATTTGTAGTTGATGTAATGAAAGAATACATCGCAGTAAAAGAAGCTAACCGTTTGGGAATTCCTGTATTTGCTATGGTAGATACTAACTCAAGCCCAGAAGGTGTTGATTTCGTAATTCCAGCGAATGATGATGCTTCTAATTCAATTTCTATTATCCTTGATAAGGTTACTGGATCTATCAAAGATGGTTTGACTGAAAGAAAAGCAGAAAAAGAAAAAGATTCTGCCGACAAGAAGTCTAAATCTAAGAAAGCTCCTAAAGAAGTAGCTAAAAAGGTAGAAGCTAAAAAGGAAGAAGCTCCGGCTGCTCCTGAAGCTCCTGCTACTGAAGAAAAGAATGATAAAGAGTAATTAATTCACACAAAAAAATTCTATATATCATGTCTATTAAAGCAGCAGACGTAGCCAAATTGCGTAAAGCAACTGGCGCAGGAATGATGGATTGTAAAAAAGCTCTTACCGAAGCGGAAGGAGATTTTGATTCAGCAGTAGAGATTATCCGTAAAAAAGGGATGGCAATTGCTAACAAACGTGCCGACAGAGAAGCAACTGAAGGTGTTGTATTAGCAAAAGTTTCTGAAGACAAGAAGTACGGTGCAATGATTACATTGAACTGTGAAACTGATTTCGTTGCTAAGAACGATGGTTTCGTAGCATTCGCAACTAAGATTCTTGATATCGCTTTAGCAAACATGCCAGCTGACCTTGAAGCTTTGAAAGCTTTAGAAATGGATGGTAGAAAAATTGAAGAGCACGTAACCGAGCAAACTGGTGTTATCGGTGAAAAAATCGATTTAAGTTTCTTCGACAAAATTGAAGCTGAAGCAGCTGTTGCCTATATCCACGCAGGTAACAAACTGGCTACTTTAATTGGTTTCAATAAAGAAATCGAAGAACAAATGGGTAGAGATGTTGCTATGCAAACAGCAGCTATGGCTCCTATTGCAATTAACGAAGATGCAGTTCCTGCTGACGTTATTGCTAAAGAACTTGAAATTGGTAAAGAAAAAGCTCGTTTAGAAGGAAAGCCAGAACAAATTCTTGACAAAATTGCTCAAGGTCGTTTAGGTAAATTCTTCAAAGAAACTACTTTATTAAACCAAGACTTCGTCAAAGACGGTAAGAAAACTGTTAAGCAGTATCTTGCAGAAGCTGACAAAGATCTAACAGTGGTTGAAATGAAGCGTTTCACATTGAATGCTTAATACAATTATTATTACATATAAAAAGAGTTCCCAAAAGGAACTCTTTTTTTTATGTCTTTTTCAATATTATTTCTCAACTTTAAATGTTTGAAGTTAACAACTTGAGACAGTAACAAAATAAAAACCTAAGCTTAAAGCTTGTAGCTTGAAGCTTGCAGCTGATAAAAATATGGCTAAATACAAACGTGTACTTTTGAAGCTAAGCGGCGAATCTCTAATGGGAGAACAACAATATGGCATCGATTCGGAACGCTTAAATGACTATGCTGAGCAGATTAAAGAAATCACTGATCTTGGTGTACAAGTTGGAATTGTAATTGGTGGAGGAAATATTTTCCGCGGATTAAGCGGTGCTGCTAAAGGATTCGATCGTGTTAAAGGCGATTCGATGGGAATGTTGGCAACTGTGATTAATAGTTTGGCACTAAATTCAGCTTTAGAAGCGATGGAATGCAAATCGAGAGTGTTAACTGCAATTAGAATGGAACCAATTGGTGAGTTCTACTCAAAGCAAAAAGCGGTTGATTTCCTGGAGCAAGGTTATGTTACAATTTTTTCAGCTGGTACTGGAAATCCATATTTTACTACTGATACAGGTTCATCACTTCGTGGAATCGAGATTGAAGCAGATGCTATGCTAAAAGGTACTCGTGTTGATGGAATTTACACTGCCGATCCTGAAAAAGATCCAAGCGCAACCAAATTCGAAACCATTACATTCGACGAAATCTACAATCGTAATCTTCGAATTATGGATCTTACAGCAACTACAATGTGTAAAGAGAACGATCTTAACATTGTTGTTTTTGACATGGATACAAAAGGAAATTTGAAGAAAGTTATTGAAGGAGAAAATATTGGGACTGTAGTGCATAATTAAGCGGCTAAGAATTAGCCATTAGCTTTTAGAAAAAAGTATTATCTTTAGTAAGATTGAATTTCCTATTAGGATATACATATCATCAAAGCTGTAATCTGTTGAAATTTAAAAATCAACCAATAGCTAAAAACCTACAGCTAAAAGCTTTTTTTTATATTTTTGTAAGCACATACACTGATCAATAATTACAATTAAAATCTTTCTCCTATGAATGAAGAAGTTCAAATGTATCTTGAAGATGCAAAGGAAAAGATGGAGTCTGCAATGGACCATCTTGAAAAAGAATTACTTAAAATACGTGCCGGTAAGGCAAGCCCAAGTATGTTAAACGGTGTTATGGTTGATTACTATGGCAGTATGACACCTCTAGCTCAGGTTGCGAACGTTAGTGTTCCAGATCCGAGAACTATTGCCGTACAACCTTGGGAAAGAACAATGATTAATCCAATCGAGAAAGCAATTATGAACTCCAATTTAGGATTTAATCCTGATAACAATGGAGAAGTTATTCGTATTAATATTCCAGCTTTAACAGAGGAGCGTCGTGGCGATTTGGTAAAACAATCAAAAGCAGAATGCGAAAATGCTAAAGTTAGTATTCGTAACGCTCGTCGCGATACTAATGTTGAGTTGAAAAAATTGATTAAAGAAGGTCTTTCTGAGGATTTGGAGAAGGATGCTGAAGCAGAAGTTCAAAATATGACCGATATGTTCGGTAAAAAAATTGATGATCTTCTCGTGGCTAAGGAGAAAGATATTATGACCATATAAAAAAAGAAAAAGCTGCCAATAGGCAGCTTTTTTTATGCTCTTAAGTCTTTCACTTTCTTCATAAACATCTTTAACCTTTCCTTTGATATTTTGTTTCGCCAATAACCTTCTTCCTTAAAATGCGAACCCACAATAAAACCGGAAGCGTAATCCCAATATTCCTCTATATTATCAGCCGTAATTCCTGAACCGATTAATACTGGAGTATGAACTTTATCTTTCAAACTTTTTAACTCGTGCAAATAAACAGCTTTACCGGTTGACGATCCCGTTACGATCAATCCATCGCTTAGAAAGAATTCTGCTGCTTTTGCAGTTTCATCAATATCCACATCAGCGGTAATAGCATGCGAGCTGTGCTTCTTCTTAATGTCGGTAAAAACTTTCACATCTTCTGCTCCTATTGCTTTTCTATAGCGAAGCAATTCTCCTGCGCAAGATTCCATATAACCCTCATCAGCCAAATGTCCAAATACAAAACCCTCGGCTCTTATAAATTGAAAATTGGCAGCTTTTGCCACAGCCAAAGCCTCTTTATTTGCTCCAGCTAGAATCTGAATTCCCAAAGGCAAATCAACCGCCTCACGAACAGCTTTGGCTACCACTGCCATGCTGGCTGTTATTTCTGGTCCTACCGATCCTTTTAAATAAGGAACATCGTGCATATTCTCGAGCATTATGGCATCAACACCACCTTCGGCATACATTTCTGCTTCCTTAACGGCTATTTCACAAATTTTCTCGACACTATATTTATTTCCTGGTGTTCCTGGCAATGCCTGCACATGCACCATGGCGATTATGGATTTGTTTAGTTGCATAATTTAATAAAGGTTCAAGTTACAAGACTCAAGCTTCAAGAAAGTACTAGAAACTATAATCTTGAAGGCTTTTAATATTTAATTTACTGATCTCATTAATCCCTGTAACATTTTCTGTATTTCACATGTTTTGTCAATTATCACAATAAGTTCTTTATCAATTAATTTTAGCTCTCGTATCAATAAAAGTTGTGTTTCCAATTCAAATGCAGAACCCAATGCAATCTCTAAGAAACGCTTAAATTCTTTATCCGAATGTCTACTGCATCCCTCCGCAATATTACTAGGAATAGAAATTACTGCTCTACTAGTTTGGCTTTGTAGTCCATATTTTTCCTCAACAGGTAACTGTTTTACGAGGATATAAACATCCTTAACCAGCACCATACTTTTTTGCCAAACTGTTAACTTCTTGAAATTTTTCATGCTACTTTAATTTAAAATACTCTTGTAACTTGAGGCTTATAGCTTGCAGCTTGAGGCTCTAATTGCTATCAAGCAATCTAAACAACTCATCCAATTTAGGTGTCAGAATAATTTCTGTTCTTCGGTTCTTGCTTCTTCCAACTGAAGTTGAATTGCTTTCAACCGGAATAAACTCGCCACGACCAGCAACGGTTAATCGACTTGCTGCTACAGATTTGTTGTGAACAATGATTCGAACAATAGAAGTTGCACGCTTCACACTTAAATCCCAATTGTCTTTTAAAGCACCGCTACCATTGTAAGGAACATTATCGGTATGTCCTTCTATCATTACATTAATGTCTTTATTTTGAGCCAATACTTTAGATAGCTGTCCCAATGCCTGCACACCTCTTTGATCAACCTGATAACTTCCCGATTTGAAAAGCAGTTTTTCATCCATTGAAACATATACTTTTCCATTCTTCGTAGTAATTGATAAACCATTTCCTTCAAAACCAGTAAGAGCCCTCATTACTTTTTGCTTTAAGGCTTTAACCGCAGCATCTTTTCTATTTAAAGCCGTTTCTAATTCTCGCATTCTTTGGTCTCGTTTGCCTAACTCCACCTGAAGAGCATCCAACCTCCTTTTGCGAGCATCCATCTCTTTTTCTAAAGCCAGTACCTCATCCTCTCTCAATCGCAAATTGTTTTGTGCTTTACGTATTTGTTCGAGCAAGGCTTTTGTCTCCTTGGCATTTCCCGCTTGCATACCCGATAATTGATTTAATAGATCCTGATTGCTCTTTTCCAATCGATTTAATCTTTCTCGAGCAGACTGCAATCTTCTGGATAAAGTCACAGTATCAGCAAGCATATTATTGTATTTATCCTCTAACACACCATACTTCCCGGATAACTCATTATTACTCTCTGTTAATTCCAGATTTTTATCCTTCATCATTTCCAACTCTTCCATGCAGGTTGCCTGCTTGTTCTGAAGTTCCTGAAATTGTCTGGTAGGTACACAAGAAAACATCGAAATCGCCAATAAAATGGCAATAAAAATTGGGCTTACTTTTTTGAACATGTTATAATCCTTATTTTAATGAATGCTATATACTACAATGGTTGAATTTTTCCTCTTATTATCAAATCTCATTCTAAAGTATCAAGATTAAAGTATTAAGAAAAATGAGTTCCTAAAGCTCTTACGACTTTATACCTGTTACAATCCCTTATTTAAAAAAATCTGAAAAATAGAACATTAACTTAATGAGATGTATTGCATTAATGAATATCATCCAAACAAATATACAACTACAGCGTTTTATAGACACAAGCAATTGAAAGATTACTTGTTAATTATTTATTATATTCGTGCAATATTTCAAGGGAATAGATATTTTATATGTCTGACTAACAGTCTTACATCTGTTTTATTTCTTTTAACGATAAAAAGGGGAAATTCGTACATGGCGAAAGCTGATAAAAAAATATTGGATCAAATTAATTATCCTTCAGATCTTAAAAAGGTTTCTGAGGATGATCTGATTCAGGTATGTTCTGAATTACGTCAGGAGATTATTGAGCAAGTATCAAATAATCCAGGACACTTTGGAGCCAGCTTGGGTGTGGTTGAACTAACTGTAGCCCTTCACTATGTGCTTAACACACCTTACGACAATTTGGTTTGGGATGTTGGACATCAGGCTTACGGTCATAAAATACTGACCGGACGAAAAGATGCTTTCCATACCAATCGCAAGTACAAAGGGATTAGTGGTTTTCCAAATCGTAACGAAAGTGAATACGATTCCTTCACTGTAGGTCACTCCTCTACTTCTATATCTGCTGCTTTGGGAATGGCTGTTGCAGCTCAACTAAGCGGAGAAGAAGATCGTAAAACTGTTGCCGTAATTGGCGATGGTTCTATGACTGCCGGTTTGGCTTTCGAAGGTCTAAACAATGCTGCAGGGAACAATGCCGATTTGTTGGTGATCTTGAATGACAACAATATGGCAATCGATCCAAACACAGGTGGTCTAAACGATTACCTTTTGGATATCACAACCTCACAAACCTATAATAAAGTAAAAAATGATGTGTGGCGATTTCTTGGGAAATTCAATCGCATCAATCCAAATACTCAGAAAGCATTTCAGAAGGTTGAGAATGGTATCAAAACCATTTTATTGAAACAAAGTAATCTTTTTGAGGCTTTAAATTTCAGATATTTTGGTCCTGTTGATGGGCACGATGTAAATCACATGGTAAAAGTATTGAGTGATTTACAGAACATTCCCGGACCTAAGATTTTACATTGCATTACCAAGAAAGGTAAAGGCTTTAAACAAGCTGAGATTGACCAAACTTACTGGCATGCTCCTGGGAAATTCGATGTAAAAACAGGTGAAATCTTAACGCAAACTCCTACAGAACCTCAAGCTCCTAAATTTCAGGAGGTTTTTGGCAACACATTGGTAGAGTTGGCTGAAATGAACGATAAAATTGTAGGTATCACTCCTGCAATGCCAACAGGAAGTTCATTGAATATCATGATGGAAAAAATGCCCGATCGAGCATTCGATGTAGGTATTGCAGAACAACATGCTGTAACTTTCGCTGGTGGATTGGCTGCTCAGGGCAAACTGCCTTTCTGTGCTATCTATTCATCATTCATGCAGCGAGCCTACGATCAGGTAATACATGATGTGGCTTTGCAAAATGTAAATGCAGTTTTCTGTTTAGACAGAGGTGGATTGGTTGGCGCCGATGGAGCTACTCATCATGGGGTATACGATCTCGCTTTTATGCGTTGTGTGCCCAACTTAACTATTGCTTCTCCTTTAAACGCAATTGAGCTTCGTAACTTAATGTTTACCGCTCAGCAGGAAAATATGGGTGCATTCTCTATTCGTTATCCTAGAGGAAAAGGAAGAATTGTAGATTGGAAAAAAGAATTTGAAATTCTTCCGGTTGGTAAAGGTCAAAAATTGAAGGATGGTAAAGATTTGGCTATTCTTTCCATTGGCGCAATTGGAATGGAAGCAATGGATGCCATCGAAGAATTGGAAAAAGGAAATCTTTCTATTGCTCATTACGATATGCGATACCTTAAGCCAATTGATGAAGAACTTCTTCATGAGGTATTCAGCAATTTCAGTAATATCATTACACTCGAAGATGGCTGTATTGTTGGAGGTTTAGGCTCTGCAGTATTGGAATTTATGAGTGATAATGATTACAGTAGCCGTGTAAAACGTCTGGGAGTTCCTGATCGTTGGGTAGAACAAGGAAGCCAGCAAGAACTCTATAAAGAATGCGGTTACGACAAAGAAGGAATTGTTAAAGCTGTCACTAAAATATTAGCACCAAAAACCAATTAAGGACTACTCCTATATCCATCTGAATAAGGATCTAATCCCTCAAAATCACCTGTAAATGAATCCATTTGGGTTTGCATTTCCTTATCCATTTTTATAAGGTAATCTGTGTCCTCTGTTTTCAATTCAATTACCTTAATTATTTTACCTGAGGGTGTTCTAATACTAATTAGATCGTCTTCGTAAATCCCATCGGGAAATGACTTTATTAAAAGTTGGAACAATTCCAATCCTATGCTTTTATAGTCTTTTATTACTCTTTTCATCTCACTCCGATTAATAATATATCTATCAATCAACAAATCACAATCCCCAAAATAAGGGCAAGAGTCTTTAACAAGAAGTTCTATTTACTGAATTCAATTTAAGGAAATTAGAAGAGCAAAAAAAAATAATTTTTGAATTGAGTAAGAATAAATAGAATCTGATATTTCATCATTCATTCCCATCTAAACATGTTTCACAGCATATAAATCGTTTTCGCTCAAATAATCAGAAATACTTTCACACAGTATTAGCTCTAGTAAAAACAAAAAGGCTACTTTTGCGCCCTTAATCAATTTTTTAAGTTGAAATGGTAGATTTTTTCAGGAAGAAAGCAAAAAATTCAAAAGATGATATTTTATCCGGTTTAACCGTGGCACTTGCCTTGGTTCCGGAAGCAGTGGCGTTTGCGTTTGTAGCAGGCGTAGATCCATTGGTTGGTCTTTATGCTGCATTTATGATCGGCTTGATTACCTCCGTTTTTGGTGGTCGTCCGGGAATGATTTCCGGAGCAACCGGAGCAATGGCTGTAGTATTAGTTAGCCTTGTAAAAGAAGGAAACGAAATGGGAATGGCAATGGCTAGTCCTATCGAAAATATGGGATTGAATTACCTATTTGCAACAATTGTTCTAACTGGAATTATTCAGTTCTTAGCAGGTGTATTCCGCTTTGGTAAATTTGTTCGTTTAATTCCTCATCCTGTAATGATGGGATTTGTAAACGGTTTGGCTATTGTGATTTTCTTATCGCAATTGGGAATGTTTACTGAGAAAATTGCTGGCGAAACAGCTTGGTTGCAGGGACTTGAGATGTATACAATGATTGGATTGGTAGTCTTGACCATGGCGATCATGTATTTCCTTCCTAAACTTACAAGTAAAATTCCTGCAGCATTAACGGGTATTCTTGTGGTATCGGCAATTGTAATATTTGGCGGATTAGATGTAAGTACTGTTGGATCCTTTATTAAAGATGGTGGTGGTGCCGGTTTAGAAGGTGGTTTACCAACTTTCCAGACTCAACTGTTTACTTTGGTTCCTTTTAATATGGAAACCATCATATTTGTTCTTCCTTATGCTGCAATTTTAGCTGCAATTGGTTTAATTGAGTCCTTAATGACCTTAAACCTATTGGATGAGATCACTAACAGTCGTGGTAATGGTAACCGCGAGTGTATGGCACAGGGTGCTGCCAATATCGTTACCGGATTTTTCGGTGGTATGGGTGGTTGTGCCATGATTGGACAATCGTTAATCAACGTAAAATCTGGTGGTCGCGGAAGATTATCAGGAATTATTGCCGCACTTACCTTATTGGCATTTATCTTATTTGCATCTCCATTAATCGAAATGGTACCTATTGCAGCCTTAGTTGGTGTAATGTTTATGGTTGTTATCGGAACATTTGCATGGTCGAGTTTCCGCATCCTTCATAAAATACCAAAAGCCGACGCCTTTGTATTGATATTAGTTTCTGCCTTAACCGTGATATTCGATTTGGCAATTGCCGTATTGGTTGGTGTTATTGTAAGTGCATTGGCATTCTCATGGGAGAATGCTCGTAAAATTCGTGCAAGAAAATCTGAGAAACCTGATGGAACAAAAGTTTATGAAATCTGGGGACCATTATTCTTTGGATCAATTACCACATTCATGAACAAATTCGATGTTGATAATGATCCTAAATCAGTTGAAATTGATTTTATCGAATCAAGAGTATCGGATCACTCAGGTATTGAAGCCATCAGTAATTTGGTTCAAAAATATGAAAATGCCGGAAAAACCATTAAATTGAAGCATTTAAGCGAGGATTGTATTAAATTGTTGCAGACTGCCGACGATCACTTTAGAACGGTAATTATCCGCGACATCGACGATCCACGTTACTATGTTGTAACTGATAAGGTAAAGATCGAATAAAACTCAAGATATTTGTTTTGGGAGATTATTCTCCCGAAGCTTTTTTTTCACCACCTTCCCACGCGGGAGGTGGTGTTTTTGTTCAGAAATGAATTTAGGTTAAAACAAAAGTACTTCTCAGTTACAATTCTTGATATTGTAATAACACCTCCTACATTTCCAATTGCAGAAATGCATTTGTTTTAATTACGGAGTACATTTTTGATGGGCGCACTCAATGTATTCTCAAATTTATGGGTATTGTGCCTGAGCACAATAGATGTAATTTCAAGATTATATAGATTGCGGCTGCGCACAATTAGTATAATTTTTAATTTGTGGTCATTGTTGCCAGGCACAATAGACATATTTTTAAAATTACAGGCACCGCGCCCGGGCACAATAGGCATATTTTCTAGATTACTCTCGTTGCGCCCATTCAAAATCCACCTAAATCTTATTAGCAAGCCATTGTTTAATGCGCAATAGAGTGCTATTGCTCGTTTATCAACTTCTTAAAATCAAAAAAAGGACCTGAATCAATATCCAAGTCCATTTCCTATATCCTTTGAATGCTTTACAATCCTAACTTCTTCTTTATCTTAGCTGGAATAGCATCCTTATGAAGCATTATGGAGATACTCTTGTACTTCATCCATGCTTCCGATGCGTAAAAGAATCCTCCATGATCATTTCGTTCTGTTCCCCATGAATTCTTTATCAAATAGTACTTGGTTCCATTCTGATCTTTTGCTGTGCCCACAAGGTGCATTAAATGATCTTCTGTTAATTCATAATTATCGAAGGTAATTTGACGCATTTCTTGAGTGATCACTTTTTCAGGAACAGGAAAATCCAGACCATAAGTCGATTTTTCATCCTTACTCATGCTTTCCCATTTCGATATTTCCGAATCGTCCATATTTTCAAAATCCGTATCCGGAACCACCGAAACTCCTTTTTGATGCGAAAAACCTGGATCGCTTACATCGCTCACCCAAGCCATCGAATAACCATTGTCAATTGCCTTGTCAATAATCGTCATCATATCATCCAGTGGAACATTGTAAATCTCACCTAAAGACCAATTATCCGCCCCTTCGAAAATGAATGATTCGTAAAACGGATGATGCGTATACGATCCTATTGTTACGTAATCATCCATTGATAGATCTAAGTATTTAGCAAATGATTTTGGCGTATATTCAGTTCCTTTGTAAGTGAAAGTTTTAGGAATCTCTCCTAAATAAGCATCCAGAATACTATCAAAACCCTTCATCCAAACAGGCGTTATTTTTTTGTTTCTGTTCTTTACCACGGCACCAACATATGCTTTAAGAACAGCATCCATTTCTCCGTGTACAGGCATGTTTTCCCCAATTGTATTTCCTGTGTATTTACTTTGAGGTGTAATTCCAAATTCACGAATCACTTCTAAAACATCCCAACCTTCAGCGCCACCGGAGAATTTCTTACTCCCATGAAAACGCACATAGTCTTTAGCACGCATATGATAATTTCTATTCACAATAAACATTTCAGACAAATCAAACTCTCCTTTTCCAAGACGTAATAGTTCCGATTCTAGAAATGAAATGGTACCATGAGCCCAACACGTTCCCGAACGATGTTGATTTTTAACTGGCGTTACAGCTAATTGTTTTTCAATGGTAAATTGGTAAGATTTCTCTTTTTCCTCTTTCTTTTTAGCTGCAGCCGGTAATATCATACCAGTTACAAGTATTGCAATTAATAAAGTTCTTAATTTCATTTTTCAGCTCGTTTGTTGTTTAAACAAAATCAAAACAATATGCTTTAGGTACATATATCTTGATAATGCAATTCTTTGCATGTATTTTTGAATGTTTTGAAAGATCACACAAGGTAAAAAATAATCGAATGACTTTAGCGTTATTCAAATACCAAACAACATTTTCTAACTAAATATCATTGTAATAATGAAAAAAATCGCATCAATTACATTGTTGTTAAGCCTTATTATAGGTTTGGCATCTTGTAATCAAAAAGTAAAGAAAGAAGTCGTAGTTTCTCCAACTCAGAAATTGGTTGATCAATATGCTGAATTCGAACTGACTACTGACATGAACCTTTTGACTGAGAAGGAGAAGCAAATGCTTCCTATTTTAATTGAGGTTGCTGATATCATGGAAGAATTGTTCTGGAAGGATGCAATTGGTGATAAAGCTGAATTTCTTGCAACGTTAAGTGATCCTGCTGCCGTTGCTTATTCTAAAATTAACTATGGTCCTTGGGACAGATTAAATGATAACAAAGCATTTCTTGATGGTTTTAATGCAAAACCTAAGGGAGCAAATTTCTATCCTGGCGATATGACTCCTGAAGAGTTTGATGCCATTGAGGATGAAATGAAAACGGATTGGTACACTAAAATTGTTCGCGATGCTGATGGTAAATTAAGAGTTGCTGCATACCACGAAGTTTATCCTGAAGAAATTAAAAAAGCTTCTGACCTGCTTAAAAAAGCAGCTATTTTAGCTGAAGATGAAGGTTTAAAGAAGTATTTAGAACTAAGAGCTGAGGCTTTATTAACTGATGACTATTTGGCTTCTGATTTGGCTTGGATGGACATGAAAAGCAATACGCTTGATTTTGTAGTTGGTCCTATCGAGACTTACGAAGATGCTCTTTACGGATACAAAGCATCTCACTCTGGTCAGATTTTGGTAAAAGATAAAGTTTGGAGTGAAAAATTGTCAAAATTTGCTTCTCTTCTTCCTCGTCTGCAAGAAGGTCTTCCTGTTCCTGCAGAATATAAAGCTGAGAAAGCTAACGCTAACGCGGATATGAATGCTTACGATGTAATTTACTATGCTGGCGACTGTAATGCTGGTAGTAAGAACATCGCAATTAATCTTCCAAATGATCCTCGTGTACATGCTGCAAAAGGTAGTAGAAAGCTACAGTTGAAAAATGCAATGAAAGCGAAATTCGATAAGATTTTACTTCCAATTTCGGATCTTTTAATGGACGAGAGCCAGCGTAAGAACGTTACCTTTGATGCTTTCTTCGAGAATGTAATGTTCCACGAAGTTGCTCATGGTTTAGGTATCAACTATACCTTAAAAGATAAGGTAAGCGTTCGCAAAGCTCTTAAAGATACTTATACTTCTATTGAAGAAGGTAAAGCTGATATTTTAGGTTTATACATGATCACTCAAATGGCTGAGTGGGGTGAAATGGACAAAGACAAATTAATGGACAATTACGTAACCTTTATGGCTGGTATTTTCCGTTCGGTTCGTTTTGGTGCTGCAAGTGCTCATGGTAAAGCAAACATGATGCGTTTCTATTTCTTCGAAGAGCAAGGTGCTTTTACAAGAAATCCAGAAACTGGAACTTACAAAGTTGATTTCGATAAAATGAAAGCAGCTATGAACGAATTAGGAAAACAAATCTTAATCATTCAAGGTGACGGAAACTATGAAGCTGCTCAGCAAATGATTGCTGAAAGAGGTTTTATTCGCGAAGATCTTCAAAAAGATTTAGATCGTGTAAACGAAGCTGGTATTCCGAAGGATGTTGTATTTAAGCAAGGTGCTAAAGTATTAGGTTTGTAAGCTGAATCCATTTTATACATTATTAAAGAGGCTGAATCGAATTCGATTCAGCCTCTTCTTTTGTTCTTCAATCATATGGTAAAAATGGGTATTTTACAGCATAGTAAATCACACTTAGGCTTTGTACCTTACAATCGTTCATCTATCTAGTAAATTTTGGACTGTAAAAAATCAAAAATGAAGTTTAATTCTTCCTCATTTCATAAATATGCATTACTGATTCTATTTTCAGTTTTCTTTTGCTTCTCGGCTTCTGCCAGAAAACAAAGAGTTTTGGTTCTGCATTCCTATCATCAAGGATTAAATTGGACCGATAATGTTAGTGCAGGTATTCAATCTGTTTTAGGACAAGAGGATAATGTAGAATTGGTTTTTGAATACATGGATACCAAGCGACACTCACAACCGGAATACCTGGCTGAGTTTGCCAAACTATACGATCTAAAGCACCAAAAAAACAAATTCGAAGCAATTATTGTATCCGATAACCATGCCTTAGATTTTGTTAGGCATTATTATACCGATTATTTTAAGGGAATTCCTGTTATTTTCTGCTGCATAGATCAATTCAGTAATGAATCAATAAAAGGCATTGATAAGGTAACCGGAGTAACTGAAGAAATTGATTCCCGTGAAACTATTGAGGTTGCTTTAAAACTCCATCCGGATACAAAGCAATTGGTTGTTATAAACGATAATCAAACTCAATCCGCAATATTAAATCGTAATAATATTAAATCGTTTTGGTCGGATTTAAAAACCGATGTTGAATTGGTTTTTCTTGAGAAATTATCAATTGAGGAATTGGTTTCAAAAGTAAAGCAATTAGATCCGAAAAGTATTATTTACCTTATCAATTTCAGTCGCGATAAGGAGGGAAATTTTATTTCCTATCAGGAAAATATCGAAATTATACGAGAAGCTACTAACCTTCCAATTTATAGTAGTTGGGAGTTTTACTTTAACGAAGGAATAGTTGGTGGAATGTTGACAAGTGGGTTCAAGCAAGGTGAGCTTGCAGCTGAATCTACTTTAAAAATTTTAGAAGGTAAAAATGTTGATCAGGTTCCAATAATCAGATCGGGATACAATCAGTTCAAGTTCGATTTTGAACAAATGAAACGATTCAGAATTCTACCCAAACAGCTTCCTGAGAATAGTTATATCAGTCATCAACCACCATCAATAGTTCGTCAATATCAAACCTCTTTACTGGTTATTATAGCCTTTATTGTAATTATCGCCTTCATTCTTCGATACTCGAAAGTTAAGCGGGAACGAAACGAACGCAAACTAATTGAGATCAATGAGGAATTGGATAGAAGAGTGGCTGTGAGAACTAAAGAACTCATGTTTGCCAACGAAAAATTAGAATTACAAACCGATCAAATCATCAAACAAAACAAGGAACTTGAACATCATAGGCATAACCTCTTAGAATTGGTGAAAGAACGTACCGAAAACCTGGAAGAAGCCAATCTTGAATTAAAAAGCAGTCGCGATAGATTATTGAGGATGCTTGATGCCAATTCGGATGGAGTTTGGGAACACAATTTTGCAACGGGACAAGTCTATATCAGTAAAATCATTTGGGATAAACTTGGTTACAGGTCAGTTACAGCATCGAATACCAAAGATTTACTGTGCAAATTAATCCATCCCGAAGATCTAATCATCATCAAACAAAAAGACAAGCAAAACCGTTTGGGATTGAGTGAATTGTTTATTATTGAATTTAGGATATGCGCGAAAGATAAAAGCTGGATGTGGTTTAAAGCTAAAGGTAAAATCCTGGATTACAATGAACAAAAGAAACCATTAAACATGGTTGGAACTCTGGTAAATATCACTCAGCGAAAAGTTGCAGAAGAAAAAATCCGAAAAGATGAGAAAAAATTAAGAGTCAGTGAAAAAAGATGGCGCTCCCTAATTGAACAAGCTTCTGATGAGATTCTGATTTATGACACGAACGGCTCTATAATAGACGCAAACTCAGCTGCCTGCAAGTGGCTAGGATACAGTCAGGAAGAAATACTTCAACTCAACTATAGTGAAATTGATATGAATCATTCCAGTTCTGAGCTTCATACCTATCGTAAAAAATTAAATTCTTCCAATCCATCCATCTCCTTCGAATCGGCTCAGAAACGAAAAGATGGAAGTAATTTTCCGGTTGAAATTCATTTGAGTTTAATCGAACTTGGCGAAAGTAAACTAATTTTATCCGTTGGAACTGATATTAGTATCCGACAAAAAACCGAGCGGAAAATATTAAATGCAGTTATTAAAACCGAAGAAGTTGAACGTAAAAGATTTGCTACCGACTTGCACGACTCTATAGGTCCGCTATTATCTAGCATCAATCTTTACTTATCTTCATTAACCAAAGTAAAATCGGTTGAAGATAAGCGAAATATTATTCGTGCCTCTGTTGATGCTGTAAATGACGCATTGGTTAGTATTAAAGAAATATCAAATAATCTGAGTCCACATATTCTGAATGATTTTGGACTGGAAAAAGCCATTCGATCCTTTACCAATAAAATAAATGTTTCCCAAACCATTAATATTAGCTTTTATGCTGAAAATATGGAAGAAAGGTTGAACCATCAGATAGAAGTGGTTATTTTTAGAGTGGTAAATGAGCTAATTAACAACACTATAAAGCACGCTAAAGCTTCAAACATTGAAATTAATCTGGCAAGAGAAGGCAATTTGCTATCCTTAATTTATATTGACGATGGAATTGGATTCGATTCGAAAGCTATAAATGCAGGAACTTCAAGTGGAATGGGATTGTACAATGTATTTAGTCGAATTCGTTCCCTTAACGGAACTCATAAAATTAAAAGTAATCCCAAACGTGGTGGTATGATGGCAGTTGTAGAAGTAAACTTATAAAATATTGAGCATGGAAGAATATAAGGTAATAATTGTTGATGATCACAAAATGTTTCGCAGTGGACTTCAGTTTCTGTTAAGTAATGTCCCAAATATTAAAGTGATTGGCGAGGCATCTAATGGTGTTGAGTTTTTAGAAATGGCTAAAAAGGAACCTATCGACATTGCCTTAATGGATATCAACATGCCCGAAATGAATGGAATTGATGCCACCAAAGCCGCCATGGAAAAATATCCTGATTTAAAAGTAATTGTTCTTTCCATGCATGGAGAGGAAGAATATTACGATCAAATGCTGGATGCAGGTGTAAAAGGATTCCTGCTCAAGAATTCAGGTGCCGATGAACTAATTGCAGCTTTAGAGGCTGTAATGTCTGGAAAATCATATTTCTCTCAAGAACTTTTGGTTGATATTTTGGATAAAAAAAGATTACAAAAACTCAGAACAGATATTGTAAAACTCTCACAACGAGAACTAGAAGTTCTTAAATTAATTTGCGACGGATATAGTAACGCCGAGATTGCTGAAGAATTATTCATCAGCCACCGAACGGTTGATCGTCATAGAGCGAATTTACTAAGTAAAACAGGATGCAAAAACTCTACTTCTCTGGTAATGTATGCTGTTAAAAATAAAATTATTGAGATTGATTAAATGTTCTCAAAATCTAATACATATAAAAAAATAATCTTATTTCTGGGAATTCTTAGCCTCTTCCTATTCGATGCTTCCGCCCGACGTCAAAAAATTTTAGTGCTTCACTCCTATCACCAGGGATTGAACTGGACTGACAACATCACCAAAGGAATTCTTTCGGTTCTTAACCAACACGAAGATATCGAGATACAGTTCGAATATATGGATACCAAACGTAGGTATGACGAAGAATATTTAAAAGAGTTCAAAAAACTTTATCGACTCAAACACAAAGGCATACCATACAATGTTGTTATTGCATCAGACAATAATGCTCTTTATTTTACTCGTGATCATCAGGAAGAATTTTTTAAGAATATTCCTATTGTTTTTTGCTCTATCGATCAGTTTGAAGATAGCCTTATAGAGGGAATGACTGATATTACAGGTGTTACGGAGTTTATTGATTTTAAACAAACTGTAGAACAAGCCTTACGCCTGCATCCCAAAGCCAAAAACCTAGTGGTTATTAATGACAATATCACCACTTCAGCAATTATTAATCGAAATCATATTATTTCATTTTGGCCAGAATTAAAAACAAATGTTAAACTAATTTTTCTCGAAAATTTATCCATTCAAAGTTTAGTTGAAAAAGTTAAAAATCTGGATAATTCAAATATTATTCTGCTTCTCAACTTTAGTAAAGATCAAGAAGGAAACTATATTTCCTATCAGGAAAATATTGAAATTATTAGAGATGCAACAGAACTTCCAATTTATAGTTCTTGGGTATTTTATTTTAACGAAGGTATTGTTGGTGGTATGCTAACCAGTGGTTTCAAACAAGGTAAATTAGCTGCTGAATTAGCAGTTAAAGTAATTAATGGGACTGATGTGAATAGTATTCCTCTGGTTACGGAAGGATACAACGCTTTCATGTTTGATTACAATCAGATGAAACGCTTTAAAATTACTGTTAACAATCTTCCAAAAGAAAGTATCGTAATTAATCAACCACCATCATTTATTACTAAATACAAAATCAGCATTATTGTAATATTAATCTCTTTAGGATTGCTAGTTCTAATAATTATATATGCACGATATAAGCGCCGTATAAATGAAACTAGATTAATAGCAAGAAATCAACAACTTAAAAGTAGTCGTAATAGATTACTTCGAATGCTAGATGCTAATTCGGATGGTGTTTGGGAGCATAATTTTAAGGAACACAGTACTTATATCAGTAAAAATATTTGGGAAAAATTAGGTTACGATCCAGATCTGGTGAAAAATACTCCTGAGTTTATCGAACAACTTATTCATTCTGAAGATATACAGGAGTTTATAGAGGAAAGAGGTAAACTGCAAAATGGAGTAATTGATCTTTTGGTTTTTGAAATGCGCTTAAAAGCCAAAAACAACATTTGGATGTGGTTAAAAGCTAAAGCCAAAATCCTGGATTATTCCAGTGAAAAACAAGCGATAAATCTTGTAGGAACTCTAATTGATATCACTCAAAGAAAACAGGCAGAAGCAAAAATTAAAGAAGATGAAAAGCAAATTAGAGCATCCGAAGAAAGATGGAGATCCTTAATTGAGCAAGCTGCCGACGAAATTATTATACATGATTTTGAGGGAAATATTCTTGATGTAAATCTTGCAACATGCAAACTTTTGGGTTACGACCGAAAAGAAATCATTGGATCTAATATGACACTTTTGGATCAAAAGTACAATTTGAACCAGTTCAAAACCCAATGGAATAAATTAAGACCTGAAAATGCATCTATTAAATTAGAGTCTATTCAAAAAAGAAAGAACAATACAACTTTTCCTGTTGAAATTCATTTGAGTTTAATTGATTTAACTGACACCAAACTAATTCTATCTGTAGCAAGTGATATTAGTGTGAGACAAGAAACAGAACGTAAGGTTTTAAATGCTGTTATTGAGGCTGAAGAGAATGAAAGAAAAAGATTTGCCACAGATTTACATGACTCAATTGGTCCTTTGTTGTCAAGTATTAACTTATACTTATCGGCACTTAGCAAATCGAAACTTAGTGAGAGAAATGAACAAATAATTAGTTCATCTCGCGAAATCGTAAATGAAACTCTCATTAACATTAAAGAGATCTCTAACAACCTGAGTCCTCACGTTCTTAATGATTTCGGATTGGTTAATGCAATCAACTCCTTTATCAGCAAAATAAATCTGTCAAAAACAATTAACATCACTCTCGATTCAAAAAATTTGGAAGAGAGAATTAACCAACAAATTGAAGTTGTTATCTACCGTGTGATTACAGAATTAATAAACAATACAATTAAGCATGCAGAAGCAAACAATATTCAAATATCGCTTTCAAGAGAGAACAATTCATTGAATTTGATTTATATTGACGATGGAAAAGGCTTTGATCCTGACGAAATTAATAGTGAAAGTACAGGAATGGGATTGTATAATATTCTTAGTAGAATTAAATCTTTAAATGGCTCGCACAACATTCAAAGCAATCCGGAAACCGGTGGAATGATAGCTGTTGTAAACGTAAACCTATAATTTTTTTGTATGAGAGAGCAAAAGGTAATCATCGTTGACGATCATAAAATTTTTAGAAAAGGATTACGTTTCCTTCTTGACGATATGGATAACATTAATGTAGTTGGGGAAGCCGAAAATGGTCATGAATTTCTTGATTTGATTAATGTTACTGATGTTGATATTGTTTTAATGGACATTAATATGCCAAAAATGAATGGCATTGATGCTACTATTGAAGCATTACGAGAAAATCCGAACCTTAAAATTGTCGTATTATCAATGCATGGTGAAGAGCAGTACTACGATAAAATGGTAGAAGCTGGAGTTAAAGGGTTTCTTCTGAAAAATTCCGATGTTGATGAATTATCTGCAGCCTTACTTACAGTTGGGTCCGGAGGAAGTTATTTTTCACAAGAATTACTTGTTGGAATTCTAAACAAAAGAAAACAACAGAAAAACCCATCCGAAATCGTTCATTTTACAGATCGAGAATTAGAAGTTCTGCAATTAATTTGCAAAGGCTTTAGTAATAATAAGATTGCCGATACCCTGTTTATTAGTATTAGAACAGTAGAACGTCATAGGGCAAACCTACTTAGTAAAACCAATTGCACCAACTCAATTGCAATGGTAATGTATGCCATAAAAAATAGTATTATTGAGATTTAGTCTCTGTATTAATCACTTACACCTTCTTAATTGAATTTGATCCAAATAGGGATTCAAATATCTTATATTGTGGTAGTTAGTACGCAAATCTACGTATTTACCCTCATAAACTTGTGAGGGTATTTTTGATTGAATTGCGCAAAACTACTCTTACTAACCGCAAACGTTTCCACTTGTTTTGTATTTGTAAACTTATTACTCATTCAAAACAATATTACTATGGTAACCTTTTTTATCTGTATTGCAGCTTTAATTCTGGGATATGTGGTGTACGGAAAATTTGTAGAACGCAAATTTGGAGCTGATCCAGAAAAAACTACACCTGCTATTGCAAAAGAAGACGGTGTTGATTTCGTTCCTATGAACTGGAAGAAAATCTTCCTGATTCAATTCTTAAATATTGCCGGACTTGGTCCTATTTTTGGAGCCATTGCAGGTGCTTTATGGGGTCCGGTAGCCTTTATTTGGATCGTTATTGGCTGTATTTTTGCCGGAGCCGTTCATGATTATTTTTCAGGTATGCTTTCTATTCGTCATGGTGGTGCAAGTATCCCTGAAGTTGTAGGAAAATACTTAGGACCAGTATTTAAAAACTTTATGAGAGTTTTTTCTGTTGTGCTTTTAGTATTAGTAGGTGTTGTATTTATCAAAGGTCCTGCTAGTATTCTTCACGGATTAACAGGATTTAATGTTTCAATTCTAATTGGAGTAATCTTCCTATATTATCTATTGGCAACAATGATTCCAATTGATAAATTAATTGGTAAAATCTATCCATTTTTTGGGTTGTGCTTATTAATAATGGCATTTGGAATTGCAGGAGCATTAATTTTTGGTGGATATAAAATTCCTGAATTGGTTCCTTCAAATATTATGAACTTCCATGCTAGTCCGGGAAAATACCCAATATACCCTCTTCTTTTTATTACCATAGCTTGTGGTGCAATTTCTGGCTTTCATTCAACACAATCTCCATTAATGGCACGTTGTATGACGAATGAAAAACAAGGTAGAAAGATATTCTACGGAACAATGATTGCAGAAGGTATAGTAGCTATGATTTGGGCTGCTGCTGCTATGACATTTTTTGGTGGTATTAGAGAATTAGGCGAGACAATGACTCAACCAGGGCACAATGCTGCGTGGGTTGTAAATGAAATTTGTAACAGCTTGCTAGGAAAAATTGGTGGTTTATTAGCTGTTTTCGGCGTAGTTGCTGCACCTATTACTTCTGGTGATACAGCTTTTAGAAGTGCACGTTTAACCATTGCAGACTCTTTAAAATTCTCGCAAAAATCTTTAGGTAAGCGTTTATTAATTACTCTTCCATTATTTGCAATCGGATTCTTACTAACCCAGGTAAATTTTGCAATTATTTGGAGATATTTTGGTTGGGCTAACCAAACTTTAGCAACTGTAGTATTATGGACTGCAGCAATGTATATGGTTCACAAAGCAAAAAGCCATTGGTTTATTTCCTTACCTGCAACATTCATGACTGCGGTAGTAACAACCTATATTTTAATTGCTCCTGAAGGATTTGGGATTTCGCAAAGTATGGCTTATCCACTAGGAATCGTTATGGCTTTATCAAGTTTAGGAGCATTCTTATATGTGGCTTACAAAAAGACTCAAACCAAACTAAAAATCCAACATCAATAATACTCAATTATCTAAATCTGTATAGAAATGAAAACTATTAAAATTATATTACCTGCTTTGTTAATCTGCTTTGGATTGTTTGCAAAAGCTCAAGAAAAAGTAAATGTTAAACTTAAAGGATTTGTAGCTGCAGAAACATATTTCGATACTCGTAAAACTGTTAATGCCAGAGAGGGAGCAATCTTATTGTATCCAGCCGCAGAATCTTTAGATCTTGAAGGCAATGACTTAAACGACAGATCGGAATTCTTCATGACAACAATTCAATCGCGCTTAAATGTTACGGTATCAGGATTTGAAGCTTTCGGAGCAAAGGGTACTGCAGTAATTGAAGGTGATTTTGTTGGAACCTCAAACGATAAATCAGGATTACTACGACTACGTCATGCATTTGTAAAACTTGATTGGGAAAAAGATCAATTACTTGCTGGTAAATACTGGCATCCAATGTTTATTGAATCAGCATTTCCAAGAGTATTACACTGGGGTGCAGGTGTTCCTTTCGGATTACTTAACAGAGCACCACAGTTGAGGTACACAAGAAAATTTAGTAATAGTAAACTGAGTCTATCTTTACTTTCTGAAATGGATTTTAAAAGTAACGGACCTGATGGTGCAAATGTAAAATATGCGCAACAATCAAGCATTCCTGAAATCAACACTCGATTTGAAACTAAATTATCAAATGTAATTTCTACAGGAGTAACTGTTGGTTACCGAACTTTAATGCCTTTAACAGTCAATGGCAATGGAATAAAGACTGACGAAAGAATTGGAAGTTTCTACATGAACTATTGGTTAGGTATTACAGGAAAAAAATTCAAATGGAATATCCAAAGTATTTACGGACAAAACATGTATAACTTCACTATGATTGGCGGTTACGGTGTGAAAAATGTAAAGTCGAATGGTGACTATGAGTACACAAATATTAAAACATGGAATTTGACCTCTGATATCTTTACAACAACAGGCAATGTTCGCTATGGTTTAAATGCTGGATACAGTTCAAACCTAGGTGCTGATGACAACCTGGCAATGAATAACGACAATTTTGTTGGACTTTATAGTCGTGGTTCAAACATTGATTATTTATATCAGGTAGCACCTAGAATTGAATTTTTATCTGGTAAAATGAAAATAGGTGGTGAAGTAATTTATAGTGGTGCTGCTTACGGAACAACACAAATCGATGGAACCGTTGCTAACTCTGATCTTGTAAACAGCACAAGATTCTTATTGCATTTTAAATACGCTTTTTAGATTTATTCATTTTTAAATAAAAAAAGCAACTAATCATTCTTGTCGAATCCGGAAATTTAAACTTCCGGATTCGATTTCAAAAACCTTGAACATGAATGAATACAAAATATTTTCACAAGCTCTGAATATTTCCTCTCCTTGGGTAATTTCAAATATTAACTTAAAGGAAACCAAATCGAATTTTAAAGAATTACATATACATGTTAGTCTTAAAAACTCAAATGAACATACTGAAATCCAGAAACTACCTTTAACCAGAAGACAACAAAATTTCCTAGGTTACATTTGTTATGTGCACTACAATATGCCTAATTAAATCAAATAATAATCAATAATCCTTAAGAAAACCTGCTTAATCATAAACATTTTGTACTTTTAAAATTCATACAGAATCGTACTTAATGGAAAGCAATGAACAACTCGAACTAGCGCATAAGTTTGTTCGAAATACCAACACAACTATATTCTTAACCGGTAAGGCAGGGACAGGTAAAACAACATTTTTACGACAGCTAAAAGCTGAACTACCTAAACGAATGGTTGTTGTTGCTCCTACCGGAGTAGCTGCAATTAATGCCGGAGGTGTTACCATTCATTCCTTTTTTCAGTTGCCATTTGGTCCTATTCTTCCAGGGCAAATCTTAAATGAAAAACAAAATGCAGCAGAATCTTCTGTTCGAAAATATCGCAAAGAAAAAATCAACTTAATAAAATCTCTTGATCTTTTAATTATTGACGAAATCAGTATGGTTAGAGCTGATTTATTAGATGGGATTGATGAAGTATTGCGTAAATTCAAAAATCGAAATTTACCTTTTGGTGGTGTTCAGGTTTTAATGATTGGAGATTTGCAGCAATTACCTCCGGTTGTAAAAAATGAGGAATGGAGTTTGCTACGTCAGCACTATGAAACAGCTTTTTTCTTTAGCAGTAGTGCTTTTCGATCGGCGCAACATATTAGTATTGAGCTGAAACATGTTTACCGACAAAAAGATCAGAATTTTATCCAGATTTTGAACGAAATCAGAAACAATCACCTTTCACATGCCTCTTTTCAGAAACTTGAAAAAAGATACAAGCCTGATTTCGATCCAGAAAAAGAAGATGGATACATTACACTAACCACACATAATGCAAGAGCTCAAAAAATTAATGAGGAGCGACTGCAAAAATTAAAAGGAAAATCACAAAGTTTCTCGGCTGTTGTCGATGGTCAATTTCCCGAATACTCCTTTCCAACTGAAGAAAAATTGAGCCTTAAAGTTGGTGCACAGGTCATGTTTGTTAAAAACGACAGTTCACCAGAAAAGCTATTTTTCAATGGCAAAATTGGAACTGTTACAGGATTCGAAGACGATGCTATTCTGGTTAAATGTAAGGATGATTCGTACGAAATTGAAGTACATAAAGAAGAATGGCAAAGCATAAAATACAGCATCAACCAAGAATCTAAAGAAATTGAAGAAGATGTCGTTGGACAATTTACTCAGTACCCACTTAAAATGGCTTGGGCAATTACCATTCACAAAAGTCAGGGCTTAACATTCGAAAAAGCTGTAATTGATGCCAATGCTGCATTTGCTCACGGACAGGTTTATGTGGCTTTGAGTCGTTGTAAAACTTTAGAAGGTCTGGTTTTAAAATCGAGATTAAGCGAAAGCGGAATTATTTGTGATCAATCGGTTTCCCAATTCACCAATTACATTGAAAATAATCCTCCAAAAGAGGAGCAATTGGAAATTGCGAAAAAAAGCTTTCAGTTTCAACTTTTGGAAGAACTTTTTATCTACTCCGAAATATTCAGACCTTATCGTAATCTAAACAAGCAATTGCAGGATAATTTAAAAACCTTTCAAGGTAATCTGCCGGAAAAAGTAAAAGCTGGCTTTGCTTCTTTTCAAACCGATATTGTTGATATAGCCGCTAAATTTATCCCAACATTAAAACGATATTGCCTCGGCAATGAAAAGTTGGACGAAAACAAAGAAGCACAAGATCGCCTAAAAAAGGCAAGCAAGTATTTTGTAGAAAAACTGGATCAGCACCTTCTATCTATCATTAACGATTATAGTTGTGAGACGGATAATCAAGCCATTCAGAAACTTGTTAATGAATACCTTAAGCAGCTTCACGAAAGTGCGAGTGTTAAATCTGCTTGCCTAAAAGCCTGTTTAAATGGTTTTGATATTGAAACTTATCTCGATGTAAGAGCAAAAGCTCATCTCGAAAAATCTGGCTTTAGAACAAAACGAAAACGTGAGGTTGTTGATGAGAATGTGGAACATCCAAAATTGCTTCTGAGCTTGAAAAAATGGAGAAAAGATTTAGCAGATAAAATTAATGCGCCGGTCTTTTATATTGCTTCGCAAAGAAGTTTAGTTGATATAGCCAACCAACTGCCATGCACTACTGAACAGTTAAAATCGGTAAAAGGATTTGGGAAAAAGAAAATTGAACGATACGGTCAGGATGTAATCAAATTGGTAACCGATTACAGACAAGAAAAAGGTCTGGGCATGTTGAATTTCTTTGAAACTCCTGAGCAAAAAGAAAAACCGAAAAAGAAAAAACAAGATACCAAGTTGATTAGCTTTGAATTGTATCAGGATGGTAAAAGTATTCGTGAAATAGCTGCTTTTAGAGAACTAACAGCAACTACTATTGAAACTCATTTGGCACACTATGTAGGCTTGGGAATGTTAGATTTGAAAAATTTTGTTGAATCCAAAAAGATCAAGAAGATAAAAGAGCAGTTTAATATTCATGGACTAGAAAGTTTGAATCCTGTTAAAGAGGCTTTAGGAAAGGATTATTCATATTCCGAAATCAGATACATTCAAGCCTTTTTAAAGAATACAAAACAATAAATTGATACTAAATCACTCATATTTAAGTTTCATTAACTTTCATTCATACCATTTAGCACAACTACCTCCTATATTTGTATCATACAAAACAGAGATGTTTTTTCATAGATTAGATTTAGGTTAGTAAATAGTGGTTAGAGAAAATCCCGGGCTTAACGAAGTTCGGGATTTTTCTTTGTGGTCTATTTATATCAAATACTTGTCATGACAAATTATTTTATATATTTGTCATGACAAACATATGCAATATGGAAAAGATAAATCTTGAAACATCAGTAAATCACCACATTGCCATTAGTGCAATCATGATAAAACGAGTGTTTTTTAAAATATTAAGTAATAATAAGCTGGATATTACTCCTGAACAATGGAATATTCTATATCATCTTTCAGAAGCAGATGGAATGACTATTGGAGAGCTTAGTGATCGTATCTATAAAGATATGGCAAATACAAGCAGAATGACCCAGAAATTGGAATCGGCTGCTTACATCGAAAAAAGAAGAGATAATACTGACAAGAGAATATTCAAATTATTTATTACCGATAAAGGCAAAAAACTTAACACACAGCTTCATCAATGTGCCTTTGAATCAACTAATGTTGCAACAAAAGGAATGGATGAACAGACCAAAGAAATAATGGTTAAAAACCTTAAGCAAGTTATTTTAAACACAGAGAAATTTTTAAAATAAAAACCATGAAACAATTATCGGTAACACAAAAAAAATGGCTAAAATCAATACATTTAATTGCAGCAGGTGTATGGATCACAACAGGATTAATCATGTTTTTAGTACAGTTCATGAACGATGATATCAAAACTGGAGATCAACTTCATCTGATGAATCAAATCATCCATTTTATTGATATGAAAATATTAGTTCCTTCAGCTATCCTTTGCTTATTAACTGGTTGGATGTATTCTCAATTTACCAAATGGGGCTATTTTAAACACCCTTGGCTGATATTTAAATGGATCATTACAGTTCTTATTATAGTTCTTGGCACCATTTACTCAGGTCCATGGATTGAAAAACTTGTTCTCATTTCTGGAGAAATCGGATTAGACTCTTTACATGATACAGATTACCAATGGTATGAAAAATCACAAAATGTTATGGGTGTCGGTATGACTGGAACACTCATTGTGAGCATTTTTATATCCATTTTTAAACCTGGGAAGTCAAAAAAGAAAACATCTTAATTATTCTTAATAGCTTTATAAAATTTCCATGCAAATAATGATCCTGATAGCACTTCTAAAACTTGTATTTGCAAACCAAAATCACTTTATTTGTATTCATTTTAAATAACAAAACTATGAGTCAAATAGAATCTCCCTGTATAAAAATATGTCGTCAAGATAGTAATGGCGTTTGTTTCGGATGCCAAAGAACTACAGAAGAAATTGGAAACTGGTCGCTTTACACAAATGATGAAAAGAAAAAGGTCCTAAAAAAAGCAGTAAAAAGAACCAATGCTCCAGATACTTCAACAGGAGTCTTTTTCAGATAAATTAATTTACTCACCTTAATCTTATTACAACGATTTATATTAACTTTATCATCCTTTTAAAATTTTCAAAATGAGAAAAAGTTATATTTATTTTTTACTGATTTCCATTGTACTATTCAGTTCTTGTGCGCCTAAAAAAGCAGATCAAGTAAAACTGACGATTATGGGAACCAGTGATGTACATGGTGCTCTTTTCCCATACGATTTGGTAAACGATAGAGAAACTCAAACCTCTTTAGCACAAGTTTATTCCTATGTAAATCAAGAACGAGAAAACGGTGAATCAGAAGTTATTCTTTTAGATAATGGAGATATCCTTCAAGGAGATCCATTGGTTTACTACTCAAATTTTGAGAAAACAGAAACCAAGCACATTTGTGCCGATGTTATGAATTTCATGGGCTATGATGCTGCTACTGTTGGAAATCATGACATTGAGCCAGGACATGCTGTTTACGATAAGCTGGTAAACGAACTCGCATTTCCTTGGATGGCTGCCAATGCTGTTAAAAATTCCGATGGAAAACCATATTTCCAACCTTACACTATTATTGAGAAAAAAGGAGCTAAAATTGCAGTTTTAGGCTTAATTACTCCTGCTATTCCTAAATGGTTACCGGAAAAAATCTGGTCGGGAATGCATTTTGAACCAATGGTTGAATCTGCAGAGAAATGGATCAAAATTATTGAAGAGAAGGAAAAACCTGATTTTGTAATCGGCTTATTTCATTCTGGTGCCGGTGAAGAACATGAGGCTAATCGAGTAAATCCTGAGAATGCTTCTATTTTGGTTGCTCAAAAAGTATCTGGTATTGATATGGTAATTTGTGGTCACGATCACCACGAACAAATTGTTTGGGTCGAAAATCCAAACCAAGAAAAGGTTTTGGTGATTAATCCAAAAAGCAGAGCAAAATTCATAGCAGAAGTAGAGGTAGATTTGACATGGAATTCTGCTGAAAACAAATATGAGAAAAAATTAAAACCAAATTTAGTTGAAGTTGCTGAATTGGATCAATCAAAAGCATATGTGGATCATTTCCAGCCTTTATTTCAGGAAGTAGAAGCTTATGTGTCAAGACAAGTTGGAACATTTCAAAAAAGCATATCGACCAAAGATGCAATGTTTGGAGATTCTAAATTCATCGATTTAATCCAGAACATTCAAATGGATTTGGCTGATGCCGAGATTTCTTTTGCAGCGCCCCTATCCTACAATGCAACTATCGATTCAGGTAATTTACAAGTACGCGATTTATTTAAGTTGTATCGATTCGAGAATTTGCTATACACTATGAATTTAACGGGTCAAGAGGTGAAAGATTTTCTTGAATTCAGTTATAAAGATTGGTTTCAGCAAATGAAATCAGCAAATGATCCAATGTTATATATCTCAACTACTGAAAATGGTAGCCGATTAAGCACCATGTTTTTCAATTACGATTCTGCCGAAGGAATCGATTATACGGTTGATATTTCTAAACCTTACGGTGAAAGAATCAATATTACAGGAATGAGTTCTGGCGAGAAATTCGATACCAACAAAACTTACCGTGTAGCATTAAATTCATATCGAGGAAATGGCGGAGGAAATCACCTAACCGACGGTTCTGGTTTAAGCAAAGAAGAACTAACATCACGATTAATTAACTCTACGACTAAAGATCTTCGCTACTATCTTATGAAGTGGATAGAAAAGAAAGGAACAGTTGATATTCAATGCAACCAAAACTGGACTGTACTTCCTGAAAAATGGCATGCAACAGCTAGTAAAAGAGAATATAAATTGCTGTACGGAAAAAAATAATATTTAACCACAAAGTACACTCTAAGGATTTTCACAAAGTCTCACAAAGGAATATTTGGTTCTTTTGTGAGACTTTTCTATTTTGAATTTACATGTCTAGTATCTGTGAGATGCTAGACATATTATAAACTTCGTGACCTAGATATTACTTCGTGCTCCTTGGTGAAGTACTTTGTTATCCTTGGTAGTTAAGATATAAGACTAGCATTCGTAAATTATTCTAAAAATCTCCCGTAAACATTCCTGACGCTGCTCAATAAAGCCCATGTGACCTGAAGTTTGCAATACAAAAGGAGTTAAGTTATTCTCCTTTGCTATTTGTCCCGCTACCTGAAAAGGAATAAAATTATCCATCTTCCCGATGATACTCACTTTTGGCATATCCAATGCCTTTACTACATGATTTCTATCCGGTCGATTCATCATTGCTTCGAGAGCAGCAATTATTCCATTCTCGGAAGTTTTGCAGGCTATTTCAGTAATTCTGTCGATTTCGTGCGCAAACTTTTCCAGGTTTCGATTCGAGAAAGTATTTGGAATACTGGTTTTACAAATCAGTCCCTTTTTGCCATTACGTACCAATTCAATTTCTTTTTTTCTATTTGCCTTTTTCTCTTCCGTATCCGGATTTGGAGAGGAATGGAACAAACAAAAACTCTCTAACTTTTCTACATACTTATCCGCATAAGCCAAGGCTACATATCCACCCATAGAGTGACCTGCAATATTTATCTTTTCTAACTTAAGATGAGATGCCAAAGCATCAACGGCATCAGCCATATCATCAACGCTACATTTTTCAGTCTTTAATTCCGATAAACCATGACCTGGAAGATCGACAGTTATTACACGCGCCAATCTTGATAAATCATTGGCAAATGTTTCGAATGTTTCGATTGATTCTAGGTATCCGTGCAACAATAAAACGGTATTTCCTTTTCCTTTATCTCTAAATCGAAGGGTGTAATTATCTAATTCTAAATATTGATCAATCTTACTCATGTATGTAAAAGCCTTTATTTTCAGGTAAATTCAATTCCAAACTATTTGTTTATTACTTCGGCATTCTAAATTAAAACAATATCCCAAAAGCTTGTTCTATAACATACAAATATTTAATAAATTGCGATGTTTTCAGAGTTTCCATTAAGGAAATTATTCTGCAATTGGTTTATACATAGATTTATAACTAGCTTTATGTCACTAATTTTCTAAGGATCTGAAACATAGGTTTGATATAGAATCAATCTAAATAAATTATATATGTTCCTAAATATTGTTTCAAGAATAGGGAGCATCTACATTTGCGATGTATTATAGTTTAGCTTA
>Ga0209272_10000382_pt1 | contig 38566 bp, 34 predicted proteins | sample tdDd002_FD_187125 | JGI IMG/M metagenome (GOLD analysis project Ga0209272, IMG submission 187125) | Marine sediment microbial communities from the Atlantic coast under amendment with organic carbon and nitrate - tdDd00.2 (SPAdes)... | ecosystem: Environmental > Aquatic > Marine > Coastal >...
CATGTTGTGTAGGTGTACTTATTTAATGGAGGCTGATACATATGAAAGATTTTGAAATTCAACAAGTTAAACAAGCAATTTTGAGTGAAGTTGAAGGATACGAGTTTTATAAGTTAGCAATGGAACAAGCTAAAGATGACAAAGTTAAAGCTGCTTTTAATGAATTGGCTGGAGAAGAACTTAAACATGTGGAGTGGTTGAATCAACTATTTGACAAACTGAAAGAAGATGAAGGGGATGCCTTTAAGCTTGCAAACATTCCAAATCCTCCTTCTGCTGAGATATTTAAATGGGATAATGTAGACCGCAACAATGCTGGTATAGCACTTTCTGTTTACTCTATTGGCATGCAAATGGAAAAAGCATCAGTTCAATTTTATAAAGAAGCTGCCGATAAAACAGAATATGATGAAGCTAAAAAACTCTATAAGATTTTAGCTCAGTGGGAACAAGTACACTATGACCAGTTCGCCCAGGAATATGAGAACCTTAAGGAATTCTGGTGGGCAGATCAAGGTTTCTCACCATATTAAATTGCAATAATTTTTAACTCATACTACATATGAAAGGTGGTGAGGGAATGGATGAAAAAAATAATAAAAATACTGATGTGGATTTTGTGATTGATGATAGCCCTGTTGAAGAAGATCATCGTGTTCAAAATCGTAGCGGGTTTTTACTTTTTACGATTTTGTTGGTTTTACTGGTGATTCCACCCACGTTAATCTTATATGAGAACTTTTCAAATTCTTATAGCATAGAAAGTTTAGCTGGATGGTATGAAGGGGACCTCACATTTGAAACAAGTGAAAATGATCCTGAAGGATACTATGATAAATATCCAGAGTACCTCATTGCTGGAAAAATTCCAGTAGTATTTCGAGTTGAAGCAACACAAGGCAGTGAAGGCAAACTAACTATTATTGATGCGACCTATAGGCGTGCTGATCTTGAGTATAAAATCTGGATTGAAGATGGCAAGTTGTTAGGAGAACCAATTAATAATGATTTGGATGTAAGCACTCGTCTTGATTTGTTTGGTGAGTTTGGAGAGTTCGACGAGGAAATAGGGTTAGAAGGTTCTCTTGGAATTAAAGATACGACCAATGAAGCCGTTGCTGTTTTTAATTTTAATGCAGACCGCAAAGAAAGTGATTTAACCGTTGAGTTTGTAAGTGAACACGGAATGGGTCTACTTGCAAAACGTATATCTGAGTCAGCCCAACTTCCTGATTTATCTGGACTTTGGTTAGATATGGCACCTCAACCGGGTATAAGATTTTCTATCATTAACAGAGGAGAAGCTTTTGATCCTAATAAAAATCTAAAAATTCAATTCGATCAACCCAATTTCATCTTAATGTATTTAGATGATGAATACGAAGTGATTCCCTACGTTTTTGATGGAAGTACATTAAAAGCATCTGCCGAATATTTAATTATGAACAACGGTAAGATATTTGTCACATCAGATCAGGGTAGTTATTTAGTGGACGAAACCATTTTTAATGGAGACCAGCTCATTAAAGTGAAGTTAGGAGATATTGACCAAACCCAAATTACAAGACGTATAGAAATTAAGGTTGATGGACACATAGAAATTGAAGGTATCGCCGGATTCTTGTATATGGACGTTGATATTATAGAAGCTTCACGAACGCGGTCTTACAGATTAATGTTTCAGTTGTTAGATGTATAAAGATTAATTCATGAAGCGTCTTCACTCAATTGTGTTGACGCTTCAATAATGATTATTACATAAGTATTTGTTATAATGGGATGAAGACATAAAATGGAGGGCAGTATGAAGTATAGAAAAATGGAAGACAGTAGATTACTGGAAAAAGTCATAAGAAATCATCCATCTTTACAGCAACTGCTAGACATCTTTGATGAAATACACAAGACATCTGGAGACCGGTATTTTATAGTGGGTGGTTTTGTTAGAGATATTTTATTAGGTGTTCAATCAACAGATATAGACATAGCCGTTGAAGGGTCTATTGACCGTGTGATTCAACTTGTTAATGAAAGAATTGACTCAGAATACATATATTATGAGCGTTTTCAAACTGCAACTTTAACCCTAGAGGATTTGAAAGTGGATTTGATCACGTGTCGAAAAGAGTCATACGACCGTGATGGTGCCTTGCCGAACATAGTTCCAGGTACATTTGAAGATGATATCTGGAGAAGAGATTTTACGATTAATGCCATGGCGATTGAAGTTTCAACTAATGGTGAGTACACACTGTGTAGTCCAAAACTTGCTGAAAATGATATTAACGATGGCAGAGTACGAATCTTACATGACCGTAGTTTCTACGAAGATCCTACGCGGATTTTTAGAGCCATTCGATATATGTGCAGATTGGGTTTTACATTAGAAGATAATTCTAAAGCTCAAATGATTGAAGCAATCGAAAATGGTGCACCTAACATTGTCTCGTCTGACCGAGTCTTTAATGAAATTTGCAGAGATTTAAGTGAAGAAGCTGCATATGATATATTGCTTTCTTATAGAGACTGGAATTTAGATCAATATATTGCACCAGACTTAGAGTTACCCGTGAAGTTAAAAGATGACTTAATGATGCTTGACCGACTTGAACTTAGATTTATTGAAGATACAGAGAGCTTTGACCCATGTGAGCTTAGACTATTAGCGGTCTTCCATCATAACTACAGCAAAGCACAAGCTTTTATAGAGAAGTTTCATTTATCTAAGAGATTTTCTAATATGTTATTATCTATGGAAAAACTCGCAGAACGTATTACAACTGCGGACAGTGCCATTAAAAACTCGGAGATCTATGATATTTTCTTAGATGTTCAAGATGAAGTGCTCTTAACTTTATATGTATGTACAGAAACAATGCTGGTTAAAAACATTATTGAACGCTACTATACTAAATTGAAAAATGTCGTTAACCCTGTAAGGGGCAGTGATTTACTTAAAATTGGTGTTCAACCTGGGCCTAAAGTTAGAGAATTGCTAAATGAGGTGATGAATGCCCATTTAGATGGTATAATAGAGAGTCGAGATGACGCGATAGCTTTTGTAGAATCTCGTTTGACTTAGAGAAGTAGTCGCAGATTGTTGAAAATGCGTTTTGATCCTACTTTAATTTTAACAATTTGTTGTAACGAAAAGGTGAAAGTATGGCTTATGAAATTAAAGTTGAGGCTTTTGAAGGACCATTTGATCTTTTAATCCACCTCATAAATATAAATGAAATAGAGGTTCATGATATCCCCATTCATCAAATAACAATGCAGTATTTAGAGTACCTAGATGCAATGCAGGATATGGACATGGAAGTTACAAGTGAGTTTTTGGTTATGGCGGCCACTTTAATTGAAATCAAATCTAAAATGTTGTTGCCATCCAAAGATGATGAAGAGTATCAAACCATGTTTGATCTTGGTGACCCTAGAGCTGATCTTGTTATGAAACTGGTGGAGTATAAGAAGTTTAAAAATGTTGCTGGTTTTTTCAAAGGACGCGAAACTGAGTTTGGTAAAACCGTTTTCAAAGACCAAGAAGATCTGGAACCTTTTGTGAAACGTTATACAAACTCAGAACTGAACTCAGATATGGACCGCGATATTTTAATCGAAGCTGTAAAGAGAATTTTAAACAATGTAAATAAAGAGGACCAGGCAAGAAAAGGATTCTTCCAGTCTTTGAAAAGAGATGCTTATACGGTGGATCAAAAGATGGATCTGATTCGTGAAAAGATCTTATCAAGTGAAAGGGTCTATTTTGAAGCTCTTTTCTCTGAGGATTATATAAAGTCAGAAGTTATAGTAACTTTTTTAGCTATTTTGGAATTGTTAAAACTTAAAACCGTAAAAATAAAACAAGATAAATTATTTGATCGTATTGAAATTTATAGAAATAATCAAGTGGAGAGTGAAACCGTTGGAGCCTAAAAAAGCAAAATCCATAATAGAGTCTATGTTATTTGTTTGGGGAGAACCATTACCTATTCATAAACTGGCTGCCATATTAGATTTAAATAGAAGAGAAGTCCGAGAACTTGTACAAGAAATGGCTGACGAGTACGAGCAAGATGGGCGTGGTGTTAGAATTATTGAAGTGGACAAACACTATCAACTAACAACTGCTCCAGAAAACTACGAATGGTTACAGGAGCTAAGTACCAAGTCAAAGAGTAAAGGGTTGAGCCATTCTAGTTTAGAAGTTTTAGCAATTATAGCTTACAGACAACCTATTACACGTGCTGAAATTGAGCAGATCCGTGGGGTTAAATGTGAAAAACCAATTAATCATTTACTTGATAGAGAACTAATTGAGGAACAAGGACGCCTTGACCGAATTGGAAAGCCGATTATTTACGGTACTACAAAAATGTTCTTATCAGGTTTTGGTTTTTCTTCATTAAAGGAACTTCCAGCAATAGATGATTTCCAAAACATTGAGTTTTTAATGAACAGAGAAGCTGAAAATGAGATGGAATCAACAGAAGAGGATAATGCGTAATGATTAGATTACAGAAATATATGGCACAATGTGGTGTTGCGTCAAGACGAAAAAGTGAAGAGTTGATTCAAGCGGGTAAAGTGAAGGTTAATGACCAGATCGTAACTGAACTTGGATTTAAAGTTGATCCGGCTGTTGACCGGGTCTATTTTAATGGAGAATTGATCCAAGTAGAAGAAGAAAAGATTTATATCTTGCTAAATAAACCAACTGGTTATATTACTTCAGTTAAAGACCAATTTGACCGACAAACAGTTATTGACCTAATCCAAGGGATAGAAGCACGGATTTATCCAGTGGGTAGACTGGATTATAATACATCAGGACTTTTGATACTTACAAACGACGGGGATATGACAAATCAGATTACACATCCAAGTCATAAGGTTGAAAAAACATACATTGCAAAAGTAAAAGGTCAAGTGACTAAACTTGAACTTAAAAAAATTCAAGAAGGTATAGATATTGGTGGTTATGTAACTGCACCAAGTAAAGCCAAAGTAGTTAAACAGACAGGTGGATTTACTGTTGTTGAACTTACCATTCACGAAGGGAAAAATAGACAGGTTCGACGGATGTTTGATGCCATTGATCATCCTGTGATGTCTCTTGATCGATCTGCAATTGGTCGTATAAAAAAAGGTGAACTGAAAAAAGGTGCTTGGAGACAATTAACAGACAAAGAAATCACTTATTTAAAAGGAGACCGTTAGATGATTACAATTAATAAAACAGAAACAAAGAATCTACGTTCTTTAAAAACATTTCTAAAAAAGTATAAGATGGATGATAGTCTTTTCATTGATCGTTTGGATCAAACTGTAATAATCCTAGACAGAGATCAAATTCTTGGTTTTGGGGCCTTTGTTATTCAAGGAGATATTGGTGTTATGGATGTGGCGATTATTTCTGAAGAAATTCTTTGGCCATCTATGGGAGATGGCATGATCAAGACCATGCTTAACACTTTAGATTTAAGAGGTGTTAAAACAGCGTATATCTTATCGGACGACGCCCATGCTGCTATTATTGAAAAGATTGGCTTAGCTCCGAGTGACAATAAGGCTGACTATATCTTAAAAAGTGTTGATGCACCTTGGTTACTAAAAGACTTAGATAAGGTGTTTGAAACAACTTTACCAGAATTCTTTGATCATGCTTGTCATTCGGCAAAGAAATAGAAAAAACAGTGTTAAAACAGATTGCTTTGTTGTTAATTAAATCAGCATTATATTTATTGGAAAATGGTTGACCAATTTGAGGTATAAATGAAATCTAAAAGAAAGTTAAAAACTGCAACTCAAATATTTAAAATGCTTATTACTCCTTTTCTGCATGACGGCATGACAGCTGTGGATTGTACTGTGGGTAACGGTCATGACACTTTATTTCTTGCCGAACAAACGGGTCAAGGTGGAAAAGTATATGGCTTTGACGTTCAGGCTTCTGCTATTGAAGCAACACAAAAGAAAATAAATGAACATGTAGGTATTGCACCTGTAGAGCTATTTCTAAAAGGCCATGAGAACTTAAAAGCTTGTGTAGATGAACCCGTAGATTTAGTGGTTTACAATTTAGGTTATTTACCAAGACATGATAAAAGCATAACCACAATGACTGATACAACACTTGAAAGTGTTAAACAAGCTATGGAGATAATTAAACCTGGCGGCGTTGTGAGTGTAATCGCATATCCTGGTCATGATGAAGGCGCAAACGAACTTGCGGGTTTGTCAAAATTCCTAAGGGAAATCGACCAGACAGAGTTTGATGTGTTAAAATCTGAGTTTATTAATCAAAAGAATAGACCGCCAATTCTTTTTCTTATTGAAAAAAGATAATAAAGCGGATTGAATGAGGTGAGTGAATGAGAGTTTTATTGACAAATGATGATGGCATTTATGCTAAAGGTTTAAGAACTTTAATTGAAAGATTATCAAAAGAACATGACGTTTACGTGGTTGCACCCTCTGTTGAGCAAAGCGCAAAAAGTCATTCAATAACAATGCACCATCCGATTATGGTTAAAGATGTTGACTTATATGGATCAGTTCAAGCTGCATTTGCTATCGGTGGCACACCAGCTGACTGTGTAAAAATAGCAATTGAAGAATTGATTGAATTGAAACCTGACATCGTTATATCAGGTATTAATGATGGACCTAACTTAGGTAATGATATTATTTACTCAGGTACAGTGGCGGCAGCAGTAGAAGGGAGCTTCTATGGTGTAAATTCAGTAGCGGTTTCTTTATGTGGTAGAAATAACACTGAGTTTGATGCGGCAGCCGATTTTATCGCTGAGAACATTACTTCATTTGCAAAAATGGATGTCCCTGTTGATACTGCAATTAATGTGAATGTGCCAAATATTCCTGCTAGCGAAATCAAAGGTACAAAAGTAACAAGTATTGGCACTCGAAAGTATGCAAATACTTTTGACCACAGACATACACCACGTGGTGAAGTGTATTACTGGCTTGCAGGTGAACCTATGGAAGCAGAGCAAAATGGTGATTCTGACATCAAAGCTGTAAAAGAAGGATATGTAAGTGTTACACCGATTAGATTTGATTTTACATTTAAAAGTTTAAACAAAGACTTAGAGGATATATTTAATAAATAGGGATTTCACAGGGAATAACTTTGTGTAGTTTTAACAATAGTTTAGACCTTATCTTGTATACAATCAATGTAATGGCGGATAAACGCATGTTTTATCCGCCATTCTTGCTTTTTTGTAGGGATATAGAGAGTTTTTCACATCCATGTGAAGGATTTATCAACATGCCCTGCATAAAAACATTGGAAAAAACCACAAAGGTTAATTATGGAACAATTGGTCAACATGTCTACAAGTAGGACTGTGTCTAATTGTATACGAAAGTATTGGTCGAACATCCTGCAAAAATACCCAAAGTCTATAGAAAGTAAAATTTAGGCTAAATGCTGTGTCTGTTGATTTTACTTAGGTTTAGAAAGTTTGAATGATAGAATGAATGGAGACAAGCATGTAATTGTGACATTGTATGCAATTATTCAGGTAATACAACATACCAATCTTCAACCATACAAAATGAAGGCAAACTTGCAGCAGGAAACGTTTTCACTAAACTGATGAATTATCTCTTGCATTATGATCTGGCTGTGCTATGATTGAACACGAAGAACGCAAAGGAGGTCACCATAGTGAGTACAAATCGAGAAAACATAGAAGTAAAACTCAACAAAGCATGGTGTAAAGGCTGCAACATTTGTGTTGCATTTTGTCCAAAACAAGTATTAGGTTTAGATTCAAACGGTAAAATTGAGATGCTTGACGCAGAGAACTGCATTAAATGTGGTCAATGTGAACAAAGATGTCCTGATTTCGCTATATTCCTAGGAGGTAAAGAGTAATGGCTAAGAAGTTTAAGCTCCTTTCAGGCAACGAGGCTTGTGTTGAAGGCGCTCTATACGCTGGCATGAAATTCTACGGTGGTTACCCAATCACACCTTCTACTGAAATCGCAGAACGCTCAGCACTAGAGTTACCAAAAGTTGGCGGTAAGTTTATCCAGATGGAAGACGAAATCGCTGGTATCGCTGCAGCAATCGGTGGTTCAATTGCAGGACTTAAGTCAATGACTGCTACATCAGGTCCTGGTATGTCTCTAAAGCAAGAAAACATTGGTTATGCTGCAATCGCAGAAATTCCACTTGTTATTGTAAACGTTCAGCGTGGTGGTCCATCAACGGGTCTTCCAACTGCACCTGCTCAAGGTGATGTTATGCAAGCAATGTGGGGTACACACGGTGATCATCCGGTGATCGCTGTTTCTCCAATGAGCGTTACTGAAACTTTCACAGAAACTGTACGTGCTTTCAACTTAGCTGAAAAATACCGTACACCTGTTATCCTACTTACTGACGAAGTTGTAGGACACATGAGAGAGAAACTTGAAATTCCAGAGCCAGGTGAGCTGGAAGTTTATGATAGACTTCGTCCAGATGCGGACGATAAAGATTACCTAGCATACCGCGTTGAAGAAGGCGACCTTGTTCCTAAAATGGCTGCTTTCGGTTCGGGTCACCGTTACCACATCACTGGTCTTTTCCATGATGAAACGGGCTTCCCATCAAACAGCACGGAAAATGCTGAATTTATGTTAGATAGAATGATGAACAAGATTGCTCACAATCTTGATGACATTCTTGCATATGACGAGTTCATGACAGAAGATGCAGAACACCTAATTATTTCTTATGGTTCAACTGCTCGTGCTGCTAAGTCAGCAGTTATGGCTCTAAGAGGAGAAGGCATTAAAGTGGGTCTATTCAGACCAATCACAATCTGGCCTTACCCAGCAGAAAGAACGATTGAACTTGCTAAGCAAGTTAAGTCAATCACAGTTGCTGAAATGAACCTTGGTCAACTGAAGCTGGAAATTGAGCGCGTTGTGAAGAGCGAAGCTCCAGTACAGCTTTCTGGTAAAGCGAATGGTGAAGTACTAACACCAAACGATATTATCGCGAAAGTTAAGGAGGCACTATAATGATTAATCCTGTTGTTGAGAAATTATTTAGAGCAGACCGTCTGCCTCATATCTGGTGCCCTGGCTGTAGCCACGGTATTACATTAGGCGCACTAGCTCGTACTATAGAAAAACTTGGTTGGGATAAAGATGAAGTTGCTATCGTATCTGGTATCGGTTGTTCTTCTAGAGCACCTGGTTACCTGGACGTTAACACACTTCATACAACTCACGGCCGTGCATTAGCGTTTGCTACTGGTGTTAAGCTAGCTAACCCTAATCTAAAAGTTATCGTTATTTCTGGTGACGGTGATGCATCTGCAATTGGTGGTAACCACCTGATTCACGCTGCACGTCGTAACATCGACATCACATGCCTAGTGTTTAACAACAACATTTACGGTATGACTGGTGGTCAGTACTCTCCAACGACGCCTACTAACGACTTTGGTACTACTGCACCTCACGGTAACATCGATAAGCCATTTGATATTGCTAACCTTGCTGCAAGTGCAGGTGCGACTTATGCTGCTCGTGCTACAGCGTACCATGTAACTCAAATGGAAAAACTAATGGAAAAAGCTCTTACGCACAAAGGATTCTCTTGCCTAGAAGTTGCAAGTATTTGTCCTATCTACTATGGTAGAAAGAACAAAAAAGGTTCTCCTGCAAATATGCTTAAGTTCCTTAAAGACAACTTCATTGACGCGAAGGTTGCTGAAAAGCTTCCAGAAGAAAAGAGAGCTGGTAAGATGTTAATGGGTGAGTTCAAGAATGTTGAAGCACCTGAATACACTGACGAATACCAGAAGATCATCGATCGTTTTGCGGAGGAAAAATAATATGAGCCAAACAGAAATCAGATTTTCAGGTTCTGGTGGTCAGGGTCTTATCACAGCTGGTATTATCCTAGCTGAAGCGGCTCTATACGACGGCAAGAACGCTATCCAGTCTCAATCATATGGTCCTGAAGCACGTGGTGGCGCATCTAAAGCTGAAGTTATCATCAGTAATGAAGAGATCTTTTACCCTAAAGTTCAAGTTCCAGACCTAAGTTTATCTTTGACTCAGGTTGCGACTGATAAATACATCATGGAAACAAAAGCTGACGGCCTTGTTATCGTAGACTCAAAGATTGAGCTGCCAAATGACCTGGACGTAAAAAATGTAGTAAGCCTACCAATCCTAGAGATTGCTACTGAAAAGGTTGGCAAGTCAATCGTTGCAAACATTGTAGCGCTTGGTGTTGTAGCAGGTCTTACGGGTCTAGCTACTAAGGAAAACGTTGAAAAAGCTGTTCTTGGACGTATTCCAAAAGGTACTGAAGATCTAAACAAAATGGCACTTGCAGAAGGTTATAAGCTCGCTGAGTCCGTAACACTTAAGTAAGAACATATTCTTCAAAATCTGTATGGGAGTTCGCTGAAATTTACTCAGCTGGACTCCCATATTTTATGTGTACATAGACTAAATTGCCTAACTTTGAGGAAAGAACCATATTTTGCAGGCTCATCTGTGGTTTCCTGCAGTTTGGCATGTTATAATGAATAAGAATACACATTAATCAAGATTGAATACATAAAAAATGACTCAATCACTTAAGGAGCTATGCAAAATGACGGATTCGAATAATGATTTGCTAAAGCGTATTGAAGGCAATTACTTTAAACTCAGTAAGGGACAAAAGCGCATCGCAGACTATATCTTCCAGAATTATGATAAGGTTGCTTTTATGACGGCATCTACACTGGGGGACATTGTTGGTGTCTCAGAATCAACAGTTGTTCGATTTGCGAATGCTCTTGGATATGACGGGTATCCAAAACTGCAAAAGGGCTTACAGGAGTCGATTAAAACGAAACTGACTACTGTACAGCGTTTCGAAATGTCTAAGGATCTCGATATAGGAGAGAGCACTCTCAAAAAGATCATGACATCAGACATTGATAACATTAGAAAAACATTGGAAATGATTGAAGAGCAAACGATTCAAAACATCGTAAATTCTCTGCATGATTCAAAAAAAGTCTTTGTTATCGGAAATAGAAGTTCATCTGTAATTGCCAACTACCTTGGTTTTTACCTGAATTTCATAGTAGATGATGTTCATGTAATCCCAAGCGGGCCAAATGAAGCATTTGACCAACTTATTAATATCTCAGAAGGAGATTCGCTTATTGTTATTTCCTTCCCAAGATACTCAAAGAAAACGTTCGATGTTGTTAACTTCGCTAAGAGTCAAGGTGCAACCATCATTGGTTTAACGGATTCAACTTTGTCTCCACTCGCACCAATGGTAGACCATTGTCTCTTTGCTAAATACAATATGAATACTTTTATTGATTCACTCGTTGCACCAATGAGCTTAATTAATGCACTCATTATTGCACTGAGCATCAATGAAAAGGACCGAGTAGAGGAGAAATTCCAAAAACTCGAAACCATTTGGGATGAGTACAAGGTATATAATCCTAAATAATTGAGTGGACTAAATAAGCAATGAAACATAGCAGAAGCTGTGTAAGTAAGTAACTAAGTAAGTAAGTAACTAAGTAAGTAAGTAACTAAGTAACTAAGTAACTAAGTAACTAAGTAACTAAGTAAGCAACTAAGTAACTAAGTTGCTGGCTAACTAGATTTCTTAGTTTACTTATAACATTTAAAAGTATGAAAATGTCTAAAACCTGCAAAGTTGATTTGCAGGTTTTTTTGTGCAAACATACTGAACCTAAGCTGAGAAGATTAGTTTGTGATTTGGTTAGTTCATTTATTCCAATAAACAAAGCAACTGAGAGTCGTATAATAAAAGGTGTTAATAATTCAGTTACAGTCCATTGCTGTGTCTTGTTTACTAGACTAAATTAGGTTATAATTTGTTTTGGTAATCATGAAGTTTCAATGCCTGATTATTATTAAATACAGCATCTAATGAGTTTAGAAGAATGCTGATCATGGAGGATTAGGGAATGCAAATCGCAGTAGACGGACCCGCGGGTTCAGGTAAAAGTACAATAGCAAAAATTATAGCAAAAGAGAAAAACATTACTTATTTAGACACAGGGGCAATGTATAGGGCAGTTACTTTAAAAGTGCTCGAATCAAACATAGCTTTTGATGATCTAAGTTCTATTGAATCGTTATTACCTAACATGGAAATTGGTTTTGATGGCAATCAACTGATTTTAGATGGAAAAGATGTTAGTGAAGATATTAGAGAGCAAAGAGTAAATGATAAGGTATCGATCATAGCTGCAATGGGTTTTGTAAGAAGAGATATGGTGAGTAGACAGCAGAAAATCGCTTCTAATCAATCTATTATAATGGATGGTAGAGATATCGGTACAAAGGTTCTTCCAAGTGCAGAAGTGAAAATATTCCTTACTGCTTCTATAGAAGAAAGAGCACAGCGTCGTTATAATGAAATGACTGAAAAAGGAATTGATATAACATTTGATGAAATTTGTAGGTCTATTGCTGAGAGAGACCGAATAGATTCAACACGTGAAGAGTCACCACTTGTTAAAGCTGATGATGCAGTTGAAATTGACACTTCAGGAATTGGAATTGAAGCAGTTGTTAAACTTGTAATTGCTGAAATGGACAAGGTAGGCGTTTGTTAATGAAACTTATAATAAAATTCATTATAAAACTTTATTATATTATTTTTTTCAGGGTAGAGGTTAGAGGGATAGAAAACTGGAGAACGGGAGAGGCTAAAGTTGTTTGTGCTAATCACATTAGTCAACATGATCCTGTCGTAATTGGTTCATATATTCCTGAGCTAATAAGATTTATGGCTAAACACACCCTGTTCAAACATTGGTATGCAGACAAGTTTTTACGTTATGCTGGTGGTTTTCCAGTTAATAGAGATGTAAATGACTTAGGTGCTGTAAAGACTGCCCTTAAAGCGCTTAAAAATGATGAGTCCGTATTAATCTTCGCTGAAGGAACTCGAAACACCACTAGAAAACCTCTTGAAGTAAAAGCCGGAGCAGCAATGATAGCTATAAAGTCTAAGGTTTCAATTCAACCAGTGACTGTGGATTCAACCTATAAGTTGTTTTCTAAAGTTATTATTACCATTCATCCAATGAAAGACTTAAGTGAATACTATGGAAAGCGTCTAACTAATGATGAATATCAGGCGATTTCTCAAGGCATTATCAACGATATATATGACGAAGTGACACTTTATTATACGAAAGAGGGACTTCAATGAAAATAGAGGTTGCAACACATGCAGGATTCTGTTATGGTGTAGAACGGGCATTAAAAATAACTGAAGAAGCCAATGCTCATGACGACAGAATTTACACCTATGGACCCCTTATTCATAATGCACAGGTTGTAAGTAAACTTGAAGAGAAGGGTGTACATGCAATAGGTGATGTTGCTCAAGCCCAAGATGGAAAACTCATTGTTAGGTCACATGGAGCACCTGAATCAGTTTTTATCGAAGCAAATGAAAAAGGAATCGATGTAATTGATGCAACTTGTCCATTTGTAAAGAAAATTCAAGATAAAGTTCATAACTATTACGAGAATGGTTATGCTATAATAATTGTTGGTGATCAGAAACATCCTGAAGTAGTTGGTATAAACGGCTGGTGTAATAATGCTGCTACGATTGTTAACTCACTTGAGGATGCTAAAAATATTAAAGACAATGGTCCAACATGTATGGTTGTTCAGACCACTTTCCGCTTTGAAATTTATGATCAGATTTTAAAGCAGGCACAATCTGTTATAAAAGATTTAGTTTCTTTTAACACGATTTGTGCTGCAACATCAAAACGTCAGTCTGCAGCACTAGAACTGGCTAAGAAAGTGGATGTAATGATCGTAGTTGGTGGGAAACACAGTTCCAATACCGTTAAGTTGGCGCAAATATGCTCAAGTGTTTGCAAAAAAACTTATCATATTCAAACTTTCTCAGATTTAAGGGTGACTGAACTCGAAAATTGTGATAGTATAGGAATAACGGCTGGTGCGTCGACACCCAATTGGATTATTGATGAAATTATTAATAAATTGGAACGAGCTTAGCTCAATCCATTCAGGACCATTGGTCCATGGGACCACTAGTCCATAAAATGAATAACAGGTTTTATCCTGACCGTTATTCATAAAAATATCGAAGGTGAGGTAAAGAGGATGGAAAATCAAACAATGCAAGAAATGCTAGACATGATGGAGGAATCATTTAAGATTCCTAGAAAAGGCGATGTGCTTAAGGGCAAAGTTGTTCAAGTGAACAAAGACGAAATCGTCGTTAACATTGGCTATAAATCAGATGGTATCGTACCACTGAAAGAAGTTTCTAGCGATCCTAACGCTGACGTAATCAGCACAATTGAAGAAGACCAAGAAATCGACGTATATGTTATGCGTTCTGATGATGGTGAAGGTAACGTTCTTCTTTCTATGAAGCGTGTTTCTATGTTCAAGGACTGGGACGAGCTTGAAGAAATCATGGCAAAAGAAGAAAACGTTGAAGTACGTACTTCTGAAGCTGTTAAGGGCGGCGTAGTAGCTTACTACAAAGAAGTTCGTGGTTTTATCCCTGCTTCTCACCTAGCTATTGGCTACGTTAAAGACCTTAACGAATTCGTTGGCAAGACTCTTGAAGTTAAGATCATTGAATTCAACAAAGGCAAGAAGAAGATTGTATTCTCTAGAAAAGCAATCGAAGAAGTTTCACTACGCGCTAAGAAAGCTGAACTTTGGGGTAAGATCGAAGTTGGCCAAACTATGCAAGGTGAAGTTAAGCGTATCACTAACTTCGGTGTATTCGTAGACATCGGTGGCGTTGACGGTCTAGTTCACATTTCTGAACTATCTTGGGGTCGTGTAAAGTCTCCTAAGGAAATCGTTAAGGTTGGCGACATGGTTGACGTTAAGATCCTTTCTGCTGATAAAGAAACAGAAAAAGTTTCTCTATCTATGAAGCAAGTTAAGGCTGATCCATGGACTACATTTGCTGATCGTTACGAAGTAGAAGGCGTTTACGAAGCTAAGGTTGTAAACCTAACTGACTTCGGTGCTTTCGTTGAGCTAGAGCCAGGCGTTGAAGGTCTAGTACACATCTCTCAAATCTCTCACAAGCGTGTTGAGAAGCCATCTGACGAACTAAAAGTTGGCGATCTAAGAGACGTTAAGATCCTTGAAGCTGATGCTGAAGCTAAGAAGCTTAAGCTGTCTATGAAAGAAGCTGCTGATGCTCCTTCTGAAGAAGACGCTGAGTAATATTAATTAAAACATTAAGACCACTGACTATGTCAGTGGTCTCTTTGCGTTTAGATTAAGAATCAATTTAGACAACATTCCAACAAATTTGGAGTGCTGAATCTATAAAATGGCATATCGTTTCATTCTTTGGGCAACTAAAAGTACTTGTTTGACGCTTAGAATCTATGGATAAAAATAATAAGTATATATATAGTCAATGATTGAAATATATTTTCTTACCAATATGGCTACAAACGTTGATTTTGCTTTAATATTCCAGATTAAACAGGTATAATATACTTAATAGGGTTAAACCCAATACAGACTTATAAGGAGTTGTCTTAATGGAAGGTTATGAAAAGTTTAAAGATAATATATTAAAAATGACAGGACTTGATTTGTCATTATATAAAGAAAGACAGATGAAAAGACGTATTGAGTCTTTAATCAAACGTCATCAGATAGACTCTTATGAAAGTTACTTTAAAGTGCTAAAGAGTGATAAAGAAATTTTTGATGAGTTTATTAACTATCTTACGATTAATGTATCTGAGTTCTTTAGAAACCCAGGGCAGTGGGATATTTTGATTAATACTGTTGTACCAGAACTTATGAAAAATACACGTAAACTAAAGGTTTGGAGTGCTGCGTGTTCAACAGGTGAAGAACCTTATACTCTTGTAATGGCACTTAGTAGACTCATGCCGTTATCAGAAATAAAAATCTTAGCTGTTGACATTGACAAAGAAGCGATTAATAAAGCCAAATCAGGTGTCTATTCTAAGAAAAGTATCGAGAATGTTCCAGAAGACTTCAAAAAGAAGTACTTCACACCAATTGGCTCAAGTTTCAAAATATCAGATGAAATTAAGAGATGTGTTGAATTTAAACATTTTAACTTACTAAAAGACCAATATCCTAAAGATTACGATCTAATTGTATGTAGAAATGTAATGATATACTTTACAGAAGAAGCAAAAGAAGAAATGTACCATAACTTCAATTCAGCCCTTAAGGAAAAAGGTGTGTTATTTGTGGGAAGTACTGAGCAAATTATCCTACCTCAACGTTATAATTTTAAGGCAATGAAGACCTTCTTTTATCAGAAGGAAACTAAATAGTCAAGTCCCAAAAGTGTGTTTTTTATTTAAAAACACACTTTTTTCATACAATTCTGATATCGAAGTAAAAATGGTAGAAGTGTGTATTATCAATGCTTTAAAGGTAATTCTCAAGTGAGTATAAATAGATAGACTTTATTTGTTGAATAAATAAAGCTTTGGATAACTTTTGACAATAAGATGCGGGCAATAAATGTCCCGCGCCACAAGCCTTCATAATACTTACACTCAAAATTTAACTCAAAAATCAATAGGGTATTTTGGATTTTTTTAATTAGTTCAAATGATGTATTGTAGGCAAAAAGAAAGGAAGCGTATAAATACGCTTCACAGTCTTAGATCAATACTACCACCTAAATGTGGTTGAACACTTTGCTCAAGCATTTTTGCCATATCAGTGGATTGTTGTTTCATGTTGTCCATTGACATTTTAGCAACTTTAACACTCACAGCTTGTGCTAACTTCATTTGACTAATGCCGGTGGATAATGCAGCGACATCCATAAAGGGCCTCCCTTCATATATATCAGCCTAATACTATTATCGGTAGATTCAGACAAAACTTTAGTTAAGATACCTGTAGATAGTATTTTCGATCTATTAACAATCATCAGAATATTGTGCTTAAGCCATGTTATAATAAGTTAAATATAAGGGGGGTACTTAATGGATATTCAATTTTATGAAACGTTTCTAGAAGTGGCAGACACATTGAGTTTTAGAGCTGCGAGTGAAAATCTAAGCGTTGTACAGTCCACCGTTTCCAATAGAATTCAAGCTTTAGAAGATTATTATGGAAAAACCTTGTTTAATCGTTCAAATAAGAAAGTTGCTCTGACATCCACAGGCAAAGTAGTATTACCATATGCTAAGCGTATAGTTAATTTACATAAAGAAGCCCTGTCTATGGCTGATAAATCAGCCCAAAGTCAGCATGTACTTAAAATTGCAGTTGATCCTGCAATCTATAAAGGCCAGTTTTTAGATCTGGTTAACTCATATACTCAAAAATTTGTAGATACCAAATTAGAACTTAGTGTTCTACCATCAAAAAATGTACTAGCTGGTTTGTCAGATGGTATATTTGATGTAGGTTTTGTATATAATAAAGCGAAAGTAAACAACATAGACTTTATACCATATGTTAAAGATCATTTTATTTTTGTATTAGACCAAAAGGAAGTTCAGTTCCTAGATCATAAACAAGGTGTAGATAGCAAAGAAATCACTCTTAATAAAACAGATGTTTTATCAATGCAACTTGTTAAAAAAGACTACGGAGAGAAATTTGACACTTGGTTAAAACAAATAGTGCCTGAAGATTACAATTATGCTTTGCAATTAAGTAATGGGGCTAATCCAATCAAACATATTCATGGTACTCAAAAAGCTGGGTTTATTCTTGAATCAGATCTACTAAGTTTTACAAATTCAAGTGTACAGACTGCGCGTATAAAAGGGCTAGATATGCCTTACTTCCAAAGTTACTTTATTTATAAAAGTGGAGGCGACAGAAAGGAAAGTGTAACACAGTTTATGCAGGTCTTAAACCTACAAAAATAGTATGGATTCTAGCCTAAGGCATTCACTTATGTTATAATTAATTTTGCTGTATATATCGAAACTTATAATCGATTAGATTCATAATATATATGAAATACCAAAGAACGTCGCAACCAGGAGGCAAAATTGAGTAGAGTTGAAAGAAAAGAACCCGCTACTGAAGCAATATTAAAAAACCAAGCTGTTATGAACCAAGTGCGTTCTAGAAATGACGAAGTTGTTGAATCGTTAGGACGTCCTTTAAAAGCACATATTATAACCTATGGTTGTCAAATGAATGAACATGATTCAGAAAAATTACATGCCATGTTAAAAAACATGGGTTACGAGATTTCACCTTTTCGCGATGGTGTAGATTTAATAATATTTAATACATGTTGTGTAAGAGAAAATGCCGAACTTAAGGTATATGGCAACTTAGGACAACTAAAAAAAGCTAAACGTAAGAATCCGGACATGGTGATTGCAGTCTGTGGTTGTATGATGCAACAGTCACATGTTGTTGATGAGATTAAGAGGAAGTATTCACATGTAGATGTAGTGTTTGGTACACACAATCTTCATAACTTCCCAACACTTCTTAATGAATCGTATGATCAAAAGAATATATTAGTTGAAGTATGGGACCATGAAGGTGAAGTTGTTGAAGGTCTTGAAGCGGACAGAAAGTACGGTTTAAAAGCCTTTGTTAATGTTATGTACGGATGTAATAACTTTTGTACTTACTGTATAGTGCCATATACAAGAGGGCGTGAAAGAAGTCGTGAACCTCAAGCTGTAATTGATGAAGTGAAAGAACTTGTTGCAAATGGTGCCAAAGAAATTACCTTACTAGGACAAAATGTAAATTCATATGGTAAGACCTTGGAAGAAGATATTGATTTTGCAGACTTGATTCGTAGAGTAAACACAATTAAAGGACTTGAGCGTATCAGATTCATGACCTCTCATCCGAAGGACATATCAGATCGTCTTATCGATGCAATTACTGAGTGTGAACATGTGTGTGAACATGTGCATTTACCTGTTCAGGCTGGTAGCAACAGCTTGTTAAAAAGAATGAACAGAAAATACACTAAAGAGCATTACCTTACAATTATTGATAAACTTAAATCAAAAATGCCTAATGTAACTCTGTCTACAGATATGATTGTTGGTTTTCCCGGTGAAACGGATGAAGAATTTGCAGAGACTATGGAGCTCATTAAAAAAGTTGAGTACGACTCAGCATTTACTTTTATTTATTCAGTAAGAAAAGGCACTCCTGCTGCTGAGATGGATAATCAGGTAGATGAGGCAGTAAAGTCAGAACGTTTTAATGTCATGTTATCTGAGATTAACCGTATAATCAAAGAGAAAAACGTGACTATGATTGGTCAGACTCTTGAAGTGCTTGTTGAAAACCAATCTTTAAAGAGTGAAGGCGTTATGGGGCGAACAAGAGGACATCATACTGTTAACTTGAACGGAGATGCATCTTTAATTGGTCAACTTGTAATGGTAAAAATAACAGAGGCAAGGGGCCATTCGCTTGTAGGTGAACTGATTTAACATAATATAAATCTCAAATAGCTTCATTCAAGAAACATATTTAATTGTTACTTGAATGAAGTTTTTCTTGTCTATTAGGGTGTTTATTAACATATTACGAATAAAGGTAAACGAATGTTATGTTAGATGTACTTTGTGCCCGAAAGTCTCCTAATATTATGTTATAATTATATTTCGAGAAGGTATTTAGGAGGCAGAGATGGCAAAGACTAAAGGCAAATTGACGCCGATGATGCAACAGTATTTTGAAATTAAAAATAGATATGAGGATTATATCCTTTTTTATAGATTAGGTGATTTCTACGAAATGTTTTTTGAAGATGCAATTATTGCATCTAGGGAGCTAGAATTAACCCTGACAGGCAGAAATTGTGGACTTGAAGAAAAAGCACCACTTTGTGGCATTCCTTATCATGCAGCAGAATCTTATATGGGCAGAATGATCCAAAAGGGATTTAAAGTTGCAGTATGTGAGCAAATTGAAGACCCAGCTACTGCAAAAGGTCTTGTTAAAAGAGATGTTGTAAGAATTATTACACCAGGCACAGTTATAGAACCTGGCTTGCTTGATGAGAAAACGAATAACTACGTAATGGCTATATTCGATACAGATGAAGGAACGGGTATTGCATATGCAGATATAACCACAGGTGATTTAAAAGCCACAGAGTTTGGACAAAATACAGACTACCATAAAATAACAGATGAGATTTTGAAAATTTCTCCAAGAGAGATAGTCATTTCAGACAGCAAAGGTATACGTAATATAATTATGTCAACCATTGACAAGTACGAGCATTTTATGATTACGAAATATGCGGATTCAGCTTTCAAAGAGAGTAATGCTCAAGAAACAATCCAACGTATATTTAAAGTTTATTCTTCTGAAGGGCTTGGACTTGAATCTCCATTTATTATCTCAGCACTGGGTGGGTTAATGGGGTATATTGAAGAAACTCAAAAAGTGCCTTTAGTACACCTTGATAATGTTGAAGTATACCAGCCTGAACACTTTATGGTACTAGATAAATTCACACGCAGAAATCTTGAGTTAACAGAAACAATGCGTGGTAAAGACAAAAAAGGATCTCTCTTATGGGTTTTAGATAAAACAGCTACGTCTATGGGTGCAAGAACCATTCGTAGATGGATCGAGGAGCCTCTATTAGATAAATCTAAGATCATAAATCGACAAGATGCTGTGGAAACCTTAGTAGATGACATTGTCTTTAGAGATGAGTTACGTGAAAAACTCACTGAAATATACGATTTAGAACGACTCTCATCAAAAATTGTTTATAACAATATAAATGCAAGAGATATGATTGCTCTTAAAAACTCACTTTCTGTCCTACCTGGAATTATTGAACTGGTAGAGGAGCAACCAGCTGGTGCACTTAAAAGCTTGTTAGAACAAATTGATCCACTTGATGACTTGTATAGTTTACTTGATCAGGCTGTAATGGAAGAACCTCCAATCGGTTTACGTGAAGGTGGTATTATTAAATCAGGGTACAATCCAGATGTCGCTGAACTGCGTGATGCGGTTGTAAACGGTAAGAACTGGATTATGAATATTGAAAGTCGTGAAAGGGAAAGAACAACAATTAAATCCCTAAAGATTGGCTTTAATAAAGTATTTGGTTACTATATTGACGTAACCAGAGCAAATGGTCATTTGGTTCCTGATGACTACGAAAGAAAACAAACATTAGCCAATTCTGAGCGTTATATAACTCCTGAGTTAAAAGAAATAGAAGCAAAAGTGCTAGGTGCTGAGGAAAAAATAGTAACACTTGAATATCAGTTGTTTACTCAGCTGAGGGAGCAAATACTTGAGCATGTATCTCGAATTCAAAAGACTGCAAAAGCTATTTCAGCTCTTGATGCTATACAATCTTTTGCCTTAGTCAGTTCAAGAAATAACTATAGCAGACCCCTTGTTAATGAAGAGGGGGAGATTGCCATTCGTGAAGGCCGTCATCCTGTAGTTGAACGTATAGCAGCAAATGAACTATTTGTTCCGAATAACTCTAACCTAGACCATGATGAAAACCAGTTTTACATCATAACTGGCCCTAATATGGCTGGTAAGTCTACATACTTAAGACAGGTGGCTTTAATCACACTTATGGCCCAAATAGGTTGTTTTGTACCGGCCGAGTTTGCTGAGATTGGGATTGTGGATAGAATATTCACCCGAGTAGGGGCTTCTGATGATTTGTCACAAGGACAGTCAACATTTATGGTTGAAATGTCTGAACTTGCAAATATTCTACACAATGCAACTTCAAAATCATTAATTATATTAGATGAAATTGGTCGTGGTACATCCACTTACGATGGACTTTCTATTGCATGGGCAGTGGTTGAGTATTTAACTGAACAAGGTGGTGTAGGTGCGAAGACCATGTTTGCTACACACTACCATGAGTTAACGGAGTTAGAAGGAAGATTCCACGGTGTTAAAAACTTCTGTATTTCTGTAAGAGAAGTAGGAGACGACATCGTCTTTCTTCACAAGATCATTCGTGGTGGTGCGAACCAGAGTTATGGTATTCAAGTTGCTAAACTTGCCGGTGTACCTTATGCAGTTATAGAAAAAGCAAAAGGTATATTAAGCAAACTAGAAGAGAGCGACATTAATAGAAATGTGTCCAATCTAACAGCTGGAGAACATATCACGAAAGAACCATCTACAGAAAATTCGATTGAAAAAGAAGTAGTTGAACTTAGTCATGATGAAGTTAATGATGCTAAAGTTAATGCTACTAAAGTCATTAAAAACAAGGCTCTTTCAAATGATGTGAGTCAAGTTGCTGAAGAAGCCGTTCAACTTTCTTTATTTGCTACAGATGATAACGCGATTGTTGAGAAGTTAAAAAGCACCGATGTTATGGCAATGACACCAATGGATGCCATGAATTTAGTTTATGAACTGGTTCAAAAGGCTAAAAAGATGTAGGTGATATTATGAAAAGAATTCAAAGGCTCGAAGCAAATATATCTAACAAAATTGCTGCTGGTGAAGTGGTTGAAAGACCTGCAGCGGTTGTAAAAGAGCTTGTTGAAAATGCAATAGATGCTGGTGCAAGCAAAATTACAATTGAGATAAAAAAAGCTGGAAAAGAACTTATACGCGTAACTGACAATGGTGCGGGTATCGAACCCAATGATGTTCACCTAGCGTTTGAACGCCATGCTACCAGTAAAATTGAAACAGTAGATGATATATACCGTGTTGCAACACTTGGTTTTAGAGGGGAAGCTCTTGCCAGTATTTGTGCTGTTTCAAATATGGATGTAATTACGCGTCAAAAAGACAAAGAAACTGGCATTAAACTTAGCATGTCCGGTGGGCGCAAACTTTCAGAAGACGAAACAGGCTGTCCAATTGGAACTACCATGGTGGTTAAAGATTTATTCTTTAATACACCTGCAAGGCTTAAGTTTTTAAAGTCGGACAACGCAGAAGTCTCTGCGATAAGTGACATAGTAAATAAACTAGCTTTGTCTCATTCAGAAATTGGCTTTAGGTATGTTGTTAACGATAAAAACATGTTTAATACACCAGGTAAAGGTGACCTTTTTAAGTCTATATACGCTGTGTATGAAAAAGAAATGACAAGAAACTTAATTCCAATTGATAAAAGTGAAAATGGTTTACGTATAACAGGTTTTATGACTAACCTACAGTATACACGGGGCAACAGGAGTATGCAGAACTTTTTTGTAAATGGGAGATACATTAAATCCCCTGTTTTAACAGATGGATTGTCCATGGCGTATAGAACAATGTTAACACCTGGTAGATTTCCTGCTTGTTTCATTATGGTGGAGTTAGACCATACAAAAGTTGACGTGAACATTCATCCTGCAAAGACTGAAATTAAGTTCCACCAAGAAGGTATTGTAAAACAGATCGTTTATACAGCTGTCAGAGAAACTTTATTGTCTTATAATCAAACTCCTGTTGTGGAAATTAACGATGACAAACTCTTCAGAAAAGTAGTGATGGAAGAGGATAGTAAAAATAAAAAAGACACACAAGTTCAAGGAGCACTTCAGGACGGAGTTGGTGGGTTAAGTAATAGACCAACGCAATCAGAATCCGTTTTAATAAGTAAGTCAAATGAAAGAACTAAGTCAGTAACAAGCTACAATGTTGAAACAGCTAAAAAAACACTTGGAAGCAGTGCCCCAGTGCCTAAGGCTGATTCAAATGAAATGCCTATTCAAGATACGGTGAGGAATCATCCAGTTTACTCTGATGAAAGTACCACTGAAAAAAAATCTGAACAAATAACTGAACAATCAACTGAACAATCAACTGAACAAATACCGGATCAGCAAGCTAATGTTCATTCTAATGATCAATATATTAAACAATCTAAGGATCGTTCTAATTTTGAATCAATAAAAGAAGTAGACTCACCAGCATCTTCTTCAAATCATTCAGAAGTGCCAAGTAAGTCTGATTCTTTAGACAAAGTTAAATCTACAAACTACACTCAAAGTTCACATAAAAAAGTTCATCAGCCACAATCTTTCATGCGCCCATCGGTTGCTGAAAATACTGGGTTTACCTATAAAGATGTTGCACCTAAAACACTGGTTCGTGAATCAACTGTGTCTGATCCATTCCAAAGGCTAGACAATAGTCAAGATGCAGCCTTAGAAGACATTGCTGTGACAAAAGAGATTATCAAACATAAAGCTGAGATTTATCAAGGTTTGCGTTATATAGGTCAAATGTTCATGACCTATTTGTTGTTTGAAAAAGAAGGTCGTATGTACCTAATTGACCAACACGCGGCTCATGAAAAGATTTTGTATGAACACTTACTCGTTCAATACAGAAAATCTGCACTGGATAGACAAATCTTACTTGATCCAGTTCTAATAGAACTCTCATATGCTGACCACACCAATGTCATGGCCCAAGCTAAGGAGTACGAAAAGCTAGGCCTTGCACTAGACGACTTTGGAGGTAACACTGTTGTTATACGCGAAATTCCGGCGCTCCTGGACCGTTCAGGCGCGGAAGCTCTATTCAGGAAAGCTGCTGATAGACTTAGACATGACAACACTGAAAGTGTAAGTCCTACAAGTGAGAAACTTGAAAAGATTATGCAGGAGTCATGTAAAACTGCAATTAAAGCCCATGACCATATGGCCGATATTGAAGTGGATACACTTCTGGACCAACTGTCTACACTGGATGATCCATATACTTGTCCTCACGGACGACCTATTATTATATCTATAACAAAGTCAGAGATTGAAAAGAAGTTTAAAAGGACATAAATATGACTAGGAAGAATGTATTAATTATTGGAGGCCCTACAGCTGTAGGGAAAACTTCCACATCTATAGAAATGGCGAAGCGATTTAATGGTGAGATTATTTCAGCCGACTCCATGCAGATTTACAAATACATGGATATTGGTAGTGCTAAACCCACACCTGAAGAAATGGGAGATGTACCACATCATTTAATTGATTTTCTGGATCCGAAAGAAAGTTATAGTGTATCTGATTTTAGAAAAGATGCATTTGAAAAAATTGACGATATTTTAAGTCGAGGTAAACTTCCTATCGTTGTAGGAGGAACGGGTTTATATCTGAATGCACTCCTTTTTGAAATGGATTTTTCAGAAGTGGATGGCGACCCTGAATTCAGAGAAGAAATGCGTAAACAGGCAATGGAAAAAGGATCTGAGTTTGTTCATGATCTATTAAAAGAAGTTGATCCAGAAGCCGCTGAACGAATTCATCACAACAATATTAAACGCACAATTAGAGCGCTTGAAATTTGCCGTATAACTGGAGCCCCATCAAAAGATTTCAAATCTGATCCTGTACCAAATGAAGCCTACAACTTTATTTTTACAGGCCTAACAGGAAATAGAAGAAAACTTTATGCACGTATAAATAAACGTGTTGATATTATGTTTGAACAAGGTCTTGTAGATGAGGTCAAAAAATTAAAAAATATGGGATTATCCGATTGTTTCCAGTCTATGAAGGGTATAGGCTATAAGGAAGTGCTGGCCTATCTAGATGACAAATACGATTATGATATTATGGTAAGCATAATTAAGCAAAGTTCTAGAAGATATGCAAAAAGACAAATGACTTGGCTAAGACGATATGACAACCTTAAGTGGTTCGATATAGATAAGCTGGGTGGTATTGATGCGCTTCTGGATCAAATAGATAACTATATAAAAGACAAAAAAGCATAGGAGGGGTTATATGAAATCAGCACTTAACCTGCAGGACATTTTCTTAAACCATTGTAGAAAGGATCATACACCAATCACAATTTTCCTTGTAAGCGGATACCAAATCAAGGGATATGTAAAAGGGTTTGACAGCTACACAATCGTAATGGATAGCGATGGCAAACAACAAATGATTTACAAACATGCTATCTCTACAATTATTCCATCACGTGCCGTAAACTTTAACATGAATAAAGAGAACAATGGAGCAAACGGCGAAAAGTAAGCTTCAAACTGTATGTGCTGGTGATTGTTTAATAACGGGAGGCGCGTATGAAAGAGACGAATACCATCCTCATGGTTGAGGACGAGCAAGAGATTTATGATTTAACTAAATTGTATTTTGATAAGGAAAATTTGGTTCTGGATCATGTAGGAAATGGCAATGATGCCATTCGTTATATTAGTAACCATAAACCTGACTTAGTACTGCTTGATGTGGGTTTACCTGATATTTCAGGTTTTGATGTAATCCATAAAATCAAGGAGATTAGTGATGTGCCTGTCATTTTCCTAACTTCTAAAAAGAAGGTTCAAGACCAAATTAATGGTCTTCGTTCTGGTGCAGAAGATTATATTCTCAAGCCCTTTCATCCTCAACTGTTAACAGAGAAGGTTCGTATCCATCTTAAGCGCACAGAAGAACGTAGTCATATTCCGTCTTCTTCTGTTCTTAGATTTAATCACATTACAATTGATCACGAAAATCAGTCTGTTCATATCGGCTCAAATAGAGTGCCACTCACTCAAACTGAGTTCCAAATACTTTCTATCCTAGCAGACCAGCCAGGGATGTATTTTTCATCTGAAGCGATCTACGAGAAATTATGGTTCGAAAACTCAATGGGAGATACAAGAGGTGTTTTGGTACACATTAGTAATTTGAGGAAGAAGTTGCATAAGATAGAGCCTAACAAAACATTTATAATGACTAAGCGAAACCATGGATATAAGTTTAATGAACATCTATGTGACGGTTCGCAGTAGTTGATATTAAATTGAATGTGCTAATTAGAGCAAGTCTATGCTCTTGTAGCATGTGCTAAGTAATAATTGTACAAATAAGAAGAGTGCCTAAGGCACTCTTTTTTACGTTCATATAAGATTTTCATACATAATTTGATACATAAATGGATATTTACATAAGTAAAATACAACAAACACCCTAAGTACTTAGCTTAATCGGAAGACTAAATGAAAACTCAGAACCTCGTCCTAAATGACTTTTAACCCATATTTCACCACCCAGGGTCTGTATGGTTTGACGACAGTAATGAAGACCAAGGCCTTTGCCTTCTTCGTTGGTATCTGACACTCTAAAATAAGGTTCAAAAATGTGTATTTGGTCTTGATCGCTAATACCACAGCCTTGATCAAGTACATGGAAGGTTATAAAGTTTTTATCTGTTTGATATGAGATATGAACCTTGGTACTGGTGGGTGAATATTTTAATGCATTCGAAATTAAATTGTCTATGACTTGTGTGACAGGTAAAAGGGTTGCACCCAACTCCATGGAATCTAGGAATGTGTCCCTATGAATGTGTACACGTTCATCAACGTAAGCATAAGCCATTTCACAGTAACTGGCAATATGATCTACGCTGGTTGAATGTGTGGCTTCCACTTGTAATGGGAGAGGGTCATTAGTCTCTTCTAGATCCAGTTCATCAACTAAAAATCCAATGGATTCTATTTTCTTTAACATAGTTTCAAGCATACCTGTATTAATATCTACATGCCCGTCTTTGACCGCTTCCACACTCATTTTTAATATTGAGACCGCATTACGAATCTCATGTGAGGTTGTATCTATTCTTTTGTTCATAGAAGCCCTATAGAAATCTATTGCACCTACAGAGAGTCTTGTACTGCTTTCTGCTTGTTTAAGGACTTCGAGTTCAAACTGGATAGCACTTAATGAATCAAGTAGAGCCTCAGAAGTGATGTGGTTATGGGTCATATCATCTTGAATCTCATTGCGCATTTTAACTTGTAAGGCAGTCATTTCATGAATTGTATCCATAACTAGATGTTTGTCATATAAACTCAGAACCTGTACATTAATCCATAGTTTATATGGAGTAGACCCCTTCATGTTTTCCAGTGATGTGCAAATTTCCTCTAATAAAGAAGAGAAACTCGTAGGTTGAATTTTAGCTATTGTGGTGAGTAAGTTCATGGATACACGAGCATATCCACCCGCATATTGAATGGATTTAAAAATTACTTGAGCCTTTTTATAAAGGTTAAGAGCGTTTTTACCTGCACCAAGAAAGTGGTCTACTTCACCGAGTTCTAAAAGACATTTTCCATGTAGCCACGGTAGTTTTTGTTTATCAGCTAATCGATAGGCCTTAGATAGGTATAATCTAGATAAGACAAAATCTCCGTTTAGTCTTGAAACAGAAGACAACTGCATGAGTGACAAAACAATAAGTTCTCTTGAGTCTGTCATGAGGGCTAGACTGTGAGCAGATTTAGCAGATTTATATGCAATTTGAAGTTGCTGCATTTTTAAAAAGTGCTGACAAAGTCTAAGGTGAATTCTAGATGCTTGACCCGGTGTGAGGCCAAGTATCTTGTCATTTTCTAACTCATCAAGCCATTTTAGGGCACTATTTGCATCATCTAAGTACAAAAACATATCTGAAATAAGGAGTCTAAGTTCAAATTTATCTTGGTCGGTGCCTTCCTTCATGACCAGTCCGTAAATTTCCACAATTTGCTCTATGTTGAGTGGCATATCGTCTAATAATAAAGATGCATTAGCATAAGTAATAATCATTCTCGCATGTTGCAATGGCGTTAAAGCCGCTACATGATTTGTAGCATTTAAATATATTTCTACAGTTTGACAAGTCTTGAACGGATGCCTATATATATTCAAATGATCCAGTGTCATAAGTATCCCCCTTTATTTTATGAAATTATACCCAATTTAGGCTGAATCTAAAGCTATATAAATATTTTGTCGGTAAATCTGACTCAATTGCTCGATTGGGTATAGGAATACTAGGATGTGGAGGATGTTGATATGATCGATTGGAAACAAATTAATATAGAAGATAAAGAGATTATTGATTCCTATTACAAAACCTATACCTCAGAGGTTTCTGACTATAGTTTTACCCAATTGCTTTTATGGCAAGAGGCGTACTCTATACAGTATGCAGAGGTGGATGGTTTTTTAGTTGTGAAATTGTTAGCTCCAAATGAATCTTATCCCTACATTCACATGCCTGTAGGAAGAGGGGACATTAATGCTGTTGTGGAACGGGTGAAAGAAGAATTTGAATCTGACGGATTTATTTTAACTATTAGAAGTATTACGCGAAATCAGTTTTTGACTTTAAAAAGAGACATCAGTAAACCAATGAAATTCAAACTATTAAGAGACCAGTATGAATATGTGTATCCATCCTATGATTTGTCTCGATTGGATACCAAGAAGTTGAAACGAAAGCGGGATATGTACAAAAGCTTTTGTGAACATCATGAGGTGACTGTTAAAAAAATGAACTTGTGTGATGGTGAAGTGATTAGCAACTTGCTTGAAAAATGGTACAAAAACTATCCTCAAAGTTTTGTCTTTACTGCGGAGCGCTTAGGCATTGAAAAAATCCTTCAGCATTGGGATGACTTAGATGTTACTGGTTGTGTTATTGAGGTGGACGGGGCTCCAGTATCTTTTTCATTTGGAGAGCCTCTTACGGATAAGATGTATTTGGTTCTTATAGAGAAGGCCATACGCAGTTATAAAGGGGCTTATGTTGCAGCTATAAAAGAGTTTGCAACCATGTATGAGGAAAGATATCCCTTTACGAACAGAGAAGAGGATTTAGGCATTCCAGGGCTTAGAAAATCAAAAATGTTATTCAGACCATCAAGATTTGTTGAAAAAGGCGTGGCATATTTTGAACATGGAAGTAGTAAAACAAAGCATAGGAGGGATTAGAATTGAAGAAAACCATAAGATTTGGACTTTATACACTACTCATTTTAATTTCAGCAGTTATGTTGTTTCAGATGTTCTCAGATTTTAGATTCAATCCAACTGAGAACATAGGGCTTAGTTACCCATCCTATCATGCATCAGATGCTCAAGGTCAGTATATCATTGATGATTCTAATAAACGTATTGTAGGTGCAAAAGATGGACGTGTTGAGTTTGTATTACACGGTGGTAAACGTGGTGAACAAAACTTTTACTTTGCATCTGAAATTCTACCTGTTAATGATGTGATTTATGTTCTTAGTTACACATGGGACATATCTGGTTCCTACATTGAGTATGAGTCTATTTTAGCCTATAGTAGGAATGGTGATTACAAAGAAACGCCATTTACCTTGATTCATGATCGAGATGATATTCTTGTTCCCACATTAATGGGACTCACATGGAAAGATGAAAGTTTGTCATTTTTCCAGTCGGTTGACGATATAATTTCTTATTATGTGTCTCCTATGTCAGGGGATGCACAACTGGTGAGTCAAACCATGGTGGCAGACTCAAGTTTTTTGGTGCAAGATATAACCCTTTATAAAGATAATCAATATGCTGTTACAACAAGAGATGGTTTTATTAAAAGTATAAATCCAGATACAGGTGACTTGCAGACAATTTTCAGTGGTCAAGATATGGTCTTAGATGAACGTTTTATTTTGCCATGGTCTGCAGAGTTTGCTGAAGATGGTTCCATTTATTTTACCAATTTAGGTGATGGCAGTATTAGGAAACTAAATCCAGATGGGACTTCTGAGGTTATCGTTACCCATGAATTACTTGCTGAAAATGGTATAGACGACAGGGAGGAAACCTATTATAAAATATCCTACTCTCAAGATGGACACATTGGCATTAGTAATTTCTTTGAAGCCATTGAAATAATTCCTGTTTCTGAGGGATACACTTTCACAAGTGTTGAATCACTAGTTCCAAGTGGTAGGGTCGGAGCAAGTGCTTGGTTAAACTGGGTTGCTATATTCATACTAATCACTGTAAGTGGTATGGCTATAGTTGATACCTACTTAAATATTATGAACCGGAAAATACCAGATATTTTACCTAAAGTGGGAGCAATTGTAGTTATTATTGCCATCACTGCATATCTGGTTGGTAATATGTCTATTGATAACTTTTATAATTTATATTCTGATGAAGTGACCAGGAACCTCAAATTAAGTTCTCAAAATCTATCTAAAGTGATCGATGGAGATGCGGTTGCGAAAATAGAATCACCAAGGGATTATTTAGGAGAAGATTACAATCTGGTTTTTGAGCAGTTAAACGAAGTCTTAAACTACAACTCAGACTTATGGAATGAGAACTTATATACAGCCCTTTATAGGGTTGAAGACGAACGGGTGTATGGACTCATGTATAACGATGGAGCTATGACTCCCTATTATCCATTTGATGCTTACACTTCTGATCCTGACTATGACTTCTTTAAAATTGCTAACGAAGGCGGCATATCAAGTGACACGGAAGTAGACAATGATGGAGAATGGTTATTTTCAATGGCACCTGTTTATGATTCAAACGGTAGAGTTGTAGGTGTTTTTGAAGTGGGTACCAATCTATTTATTTTCCAAGAGAAAACAGCTGAAGTTATCCGCAACCTACTCATTGATTTACTGACTTTGGTAATTGTAATTGTTTTAATGTCTGTAGAGTTTGCCTTCCTTAATCAACTTATTGTGGAACGTAAAGCTAGGGAAGAGGTAGCTCCACATGGTAAGTATTTGGACGATACGGATATTCCAATGATTCGTCCACTATCATTCTTGATTTTTATTACGGTGTATATGGCGCTCGCATTTATTCCACTTCTTGCTAAAGATTTGTCTAGGCCAATATTCGGAATGGATCCAAGTATGGTTATTGGTTTACCAATATCAGCAGAAGTATTAGCCAGCGGGATAACCATGCTCTTTGCTGGATACTTTGCACAGTCGAATGGGTGGAAAAGAACCTTTACAATTGGTGTTGTCATATTTGTGGTATCAGCAGTTTTAACTGCACTTTCTAAAGACATTATGTATTTTATTGGAATGAGAACACTTTCAGGTGTAGGAACAGGGTTCATGTTTATGGCCTTAAGAGGGTATGTGAATGTGGGGTCTAATACCGCAGCTAGAAACGATGGATTTGCCCAGTTGACGGCTGGGGCTGTAGCGGGCATGAATGTTGGTGTTGTAATGGGTGCCAACTTAGCAGATAAAATAGGTATGCTGAGCGTCTTTTATATTATGGCTGGTTTTGGTCTTGTAAGTTTTGCTTTTGTCTTTTTACAAATTAGAATTCCTGAAAACTTAAGTGCTGACCGACAAGAGGAAGAAAGTTCAAATATCTCAGTTTTTAAGTTTTACACAAATCCAAAAGTATTGTTGTTCTTCATTGCAATACTCATTCCTGCTTATATTGCTGGTATGTACTTAGAATACTTCTTCCCAGTATATGCAGAATCACAAGGACTTTCAACATCTGTAATTGGTTTGGCATTTACCTTGTATGGACTCATCATAGTCTATTTAGGCCCAACATTTGCTCAAATTGGTGAAAGAAAACTGGGTATACGTACTGCTGCTGCACTGGCAAGTATGTTAACAGGACTGTCTCTACTTATGTTTGCAGTTACAGGGAATTTGATTGGTGCACTTCTTGCAGTTGTAGTACTCGGTTTCTCAGATGGATTTGGTGAAGCTGCATACAACAGTTATTTCTTAGAACTAGAAGCGGCACAAGCGATGGGAGAATCATCTGCATCAGGTCATTTTGAGTTTGTAGGTCAAATTGGTAAAATGATTGGTCCAATTGTAATAGCAGTAGTACTCACTATGGGTGCACAAACTGGGATTGGAATTATCTCCATTGGTGTTTTAGCACTGATGGCTGTATTTCTACTATTCTCAGGCTTGTCCAAGAAAAAGGGGTAACCCTTTAGAATACATCCTCCAATATGTAGTTGAAATGTAAGACAGGTAAGAGAAAAGGCCACCCGCTGATTGAGAAAATCAGTTGGTGGCCTTTTCTATATAGGATGGTGGAGATAGCTATAATAACTATTCAGACTCTAAGAGAATTTCTAATGGGGGGATCTCTAAACTAAGTCCGACAGGTATTAAATCAGGGTTTTGAATGTTGTTATATCTTGCGAGGGCACTATAGTAGTTGCCGTCACCATAATACTCAAGACATATTCTAAACAGGTTTTGACCTGGCCCAATAACAAGTGTTTGAGAAGGTGCAGGTTGATTAACTGGCTCTTCAACAACTGTTTCTTGAGTCGTGTTCGTTTCAATCGTCTGTGGAGTTTCTTCAGGGAACATAAGCACATATGTTGAAGACTCAAGTTCCTGTTTGCCAGCATCGTTTTCTATAACAAAGGCGACATCACCAATCCTGGTTTTATAGACGGTAGTAGAGACCACTGGCTTTGAAAAATAAAACCAGTAAAGCCCATAAACCAGTGCTATTAACACAAGAACAATTAATAACATGCGCTTTTGCATCTTGGCCCACAATGCTTTAATAAGGACTTCACCTCTTCGTTCGGAGTCAGAATTATAATATTCTTTGCGTGCATCTTGTAAAGCATGTAAGATCTCTAAACAAGAATGGTAGGTGCCTTTTTCAATTTTGTCAGCGAAAAATGATAACTGCTTTGGTACAAAATCTGTCGAAAATGCCGATCGTACTAAATTTGCAATTTTTAAGTCAACTTCCTGTCTCAAGTTAGTTGAGGAGTTAAGATCTGCTTTGAATACCATTAAATCATCGATCCAAAACTGTATATGAGGCATATCGTTAGAGTCAATGACATATTTTTCTGGGTGAAGCAGTTGAGCAAATATAGGGAAATCTAAAGTCTCGAATTGGCTTAAGTTTGCGATCAATTTTTCAATGACATTAAATGTGCCATAAGGTTGTAGAGTCTGAGCATAACTTTCTAAAGAAGTGCCTGTAAATGCAGGTGCATAAACCACCAATACATTGTGAATCAAAGAAAGCTTTAAACTTAAAATCTTTGAAGCTGCCTGGTTATCTTTTTCTATAGACTGCATAATAAAAGGTATTGATTTTGGATCACGTATCATACTAATGTATGCATTCTGATCCTCAACCGTTCGACTGAGACCAGCCGATAATACCGATGATTGGTGCACATATTCTTCAATTGTCAACTGGTCCAAAGCTGTGTTTTGTTCCATACTGACAAGCCTCCAATTCTTTATTGATCTGTTACATAAATATCACTGAAAGCCTGAATTTAAGCCAATTTCATCGAATCTTTAGAAATATTTATTTTATTATGTAAGGTAAATGGCTAAAAATTGAATGAAGCTTTGAATAAGAAAAGACAGGTGATTATATGAAGTGGAAGATACTAATACCAATACTTGTGGCACTAACATTGTTTGGTGTGACAGCTGTTAATGAAACCGAAGTTGAGGTCTCAGAAATAATAGATATTGCCTTAAACGCTGAAGGTGATGTTTTTATTTTGGAGCGAACTAAAATGGAGCCGATTTTGGGGATCTTAAACCTACCAAATGAATGGCGAATTCTGAAAGTTGATAACCAAGGCAAAATCTTAAGGGAGTTTGTGTTTGATAAAGACCAAGATGGAAGATTTCAAACCCATTCAAGGATTGAAGCTGCGAATGATGGAGGGCTTTACATACATTCAGCCCAGTATAATACTTCAACGTATTTTTTAACAAAAGAATCTGTTGGATACTTGTCACCTGATTTTATGAATTTTACCAGTTTGATGGATTTTGACTACATAAAAGAAGGGCAAAGTATTGAGTATGAAAAAGTTCTCTCCATGAATGAACTGGAGGGTGTTTTATATGTGTATAAAGCTTCAAATGATTCACATGAATCCGCTTTGATTTATGCTTATGACCCTGTTGCAAATATAAGTAGTGAGATTTATGAAATTATTTTACAAGATGCAAGAACCATTGATGAAGTGGTTATGACTGGTAGTGATTCATATGTGTTTAGAACCACCACTGGGGAAGTCTATAGAACAACAAAAGATGAAACACCGAACAAAATTTTCCCAATAGGTGATTTAGCTATTCCAAATAGACTTAAATTTAATGAAGTTCATGGTGTTTATTATTACGATGCCATTCGTAATCAAATTATAGAAATGGACACTGAAACATTTAAGATTAGAAGTAACCCAAAGTTAAGTGACATGCAAAAAATAGTAAAAGGTAACAGAGCTATTATAGGTATGGCCCTTAACGACAAAGGGGACATTGCAGCATTTACCCTAAACCACTCAGAACACGGGGTTCAAGTTCTTATTAACAAAGAAGGACAAACCGTATCTGTTGATACCTTTACAAATGACTGGCCTACGGTCCGTGACAAATCTATTCTGAATGCAGTATATGGACTGATATTAGGTACAGGTTTGATTTTAATTTGGTCGGCTTATAAACGTATGACAGAAAAGCGAAAACCTGTGCTTTACAAGTTTTCAGTTGTATTTGTACCTCTTATGTTGATTATGAGTTTCGTATTATGGAGTCAATCAGACGCCATGTTTGGTCAAATGGCAGAAGACGATTTGTTTGCTGAACTACACCATCTTGCCACTTTAAAGTCTCAGCAAATAGACACTGAGTTACTACTTGAAATCGACTCACCTCTTGATTATGGGGGTTCTGCTTATACTGCGTTAGAAGAAGACACAATTATTGACTTGTCTCACTTTAACACCCTTAAAACCTCTGCCTATGAACGTTGGGTCTATGGCGTGCTTTACCGACAATTAAACGGACGTTTGTATGTTGCTGTGAGTGATTTAAAAACCATGACACCGGCAGACTACATATATAGCAACGAAGTGTATGCTTTGTATAACGAAGTCTTACAAATGAATCATGTTGTTGTAGGAGAGCAGTCAACAATACAAGGGGAATGGTTGGTTGCCCTTGCTCCGATTATTGATGAGACTGGTGAAACAGTTGGCATCCTTGAAATTGGAACAGGTAAAGAAACATATGCTCAGTACTTACGTGAGCAAAATAGAAGGCTGTTAATGGTGAATTTAGGTTCAGTTATCATTATTCTAATTGTTCTTACGGTCTTTATTACTAAGCTACTAAAACCACTTAAGACCTTAACTGATTCCGTTTCAAAAGTTGCACAAGGAGAGTGGGGAACGGTTATAAGTGTGAGCTCTAATGATGAAATTGGGACACTTACAAAACTCTTTAATCAAATGTCAGTTTCTATTGCAGAGTATATTAACAATATGCAAAGGCTCAATGAAAAGTATTTTAAGTTTGTGCCTCAAAAGTTCTTTGACTTACTTGGCAAAGAGAGCATTTTAGAGGTTGAATTGGGTGATCAAGTTCAACAAAGTATGGCTATAGTATTCATGAACTTACGTGACTTCTTTAAAACTTCTGCTGAGATGTCTCCAAAAGAAAGTCTTCAATATATTAATGAAGCCTATCGAGTTTTTGGTAAGAGTATTGCTGAAGGACAAGGTACAATTGGTGCATTCAGAGACTCTGGTCAAGTTGGGCTCTTTGAATCCATTGACAATGCACTTGTATCTGCAATTAGTGCAACTGAGCAAATTCGAAAAGAAAATGCTCAAAATGGGAGTGACATGGCATCTGGAATTTGTGTTCATGAAGGATCTATACTCATAGGCGTAGTTGGTGAAGAAAATAGAATGTCTACGTCGGTTATGTCTGACCAGGTGAATCACGCAGTGACCTTAGAAGCATTTGCAAATACAACAGACATTAGTGTGGTTTTATCTCAACCCGCCTATGACAACCTTAAAGATCCAGAAGGATTTGAAATGCGGTTTTTAGGCCATGTGACTCTTAAAGGCCTTGATCAAGCTATAGGTATTTATGATGTCTTTGAAGCTGATCCTCAGAATGTACGCCAACTTAAACAAGTCAGTAAGGTACATTTTGAACATGGCGTTCATTCATTTGAACAAGGAGATATTGACGAGGCACGAAAGTCCTTTATACGTGTACTTAGAACTAATAGATATGATGCTGCTGCACATATGTATTTAATGAAATGTGAAATTATTCTAGAGAATGACCAAGACATAGAAACACTTGTATTAATGGATTTATCAAAGGAAGCTAGATAAGTCAACATGGAGGTTTCCAATGCAGAGTTTTCTTGAGTACATCATGAAAGTATCAAAAAATGCAATCTTTAGACCCTTTAGATTGTTATATAGACAAGTTAGAAAAAAACTCTTTCTAAAAAACCGCGTTGGTAGGTTTATTAAGGGTGCTGTTAAAGGCGCTCAAAAATCAGCCATGTATAAACCTGACTCAAAAGAAGCCTATGTGAAACTAGGAAGAAGATACCTTTCAAAACGATTCTTAATTATCACGCTTTTGATTTTGGTACTCCTACCTATCGGCTACATTTACTTTGTTATGCCTTGGGCAGCAGGCAGACTATTTACTCCAACATATGCCATTACAGACAAAAGACTTAAAGGATTTTCGGGTTCGGTTCATCTTGTTTCGAGTACAGGCAGACCCCTTTATAGTGGTGAGATGAAAGACGGTTTCGCTGAAGGGTTCGGTCGTGTTTATGATAAAGAAGGCCACTTGCGGTACGAAGGAAACTTAAAACAAGACATGTATAGTGGAAGCGGTAAACTTTATGTAGAAGAAGTGCTTGTATATGATGGAGATTTTATAGCCAATGTTTTTGAAGGCAATGGAAAAGTTTATTATGGTAATGGTGTTGTTGCATATGAAGGCGGTTTAACCCAAGGTGCCTACTCAGGTGAGGGAAAATTATATAGACCTGATGGCAGCCTTCTGTACAAAGGAGACTTTCAGACTGGTTTATACCATGGATTTGGAATTGAACTGGATGAACAAGGTCAAGAAATATATGAAGGTAGTTATGAGTTAGGTAAAAGAAGTGGTTCAGGCCAAATGTATGCCTCTAATGGGAACACAAAATACGAAGGCGGATTTGCATCTGGTCTTCCATCAGGTGAAGGGTTAATGTATCACGATAATGGGCGGTTGCGTTATAAAGGTTCACTTGATCAAGGTTTGTTTGATGGTCAAGGTAAACTCTATACCCAAGAAGGCCGTGTCATTTACGAAGGCCAATTCATAGGTGGTGACTATGATGGTAGTGGTCAACTCTTTAGACCTAATGGTCGAACTTACTATGAAGGCGGCTTTAGAACCGGCTTATTTGAGGGTGAAGGGTCGATTTATGGTGTTTTAGGGAACACCTTATATAAAGGTATGTTCCACCGCGGTGAGTTTGACATCGTGCCATTGATTGGTGGTCAGCTCTCTGACTTAGGGGACCGTTTCACAACAGCACCACAAACCGTTCCTGGGGAAGATGTGGGTTCAAATTATGTGATTGATTATGACGATTTTTCATTTTCAGTGAGAGCACATGTGACGGAAACAGGACCTGTAATTGATGGTTTTGTATTTTATGGTGCACAAAATTATCTTGATATTACAGTGCCTGAACAAGATGACCAAAGCTTTGATATTCAGGTACAAGGACCACAGCTTAGTGCGGACTGGATTAATCCATGGACCAAGTATGACTGGATTATGACAAAAGAAAGTCCACTCCTTGATAAAGATGGTGCTTCAACTTACTCTTTAGAAACATATGAGTATGAGGGCCTTTTAATATCTGTCACTAGAAATTTAACAACCAATGAAATTCTTTTATATGAGATCGGAGTGGTCTCGAATGAATAACAAGTCTGTAATCTCTTACAC
>Ga0209272_10000385_pt1 | contig 38438 bp, 29 predicted proteins | sample tdDd002_FD_187125 | JGI IMG/M metagenome (GOLD analysis project Ga0209272, IMG submission 187125) | Marine sediment microbial communities from the Atlantic coast under amendment with organic carbon and nitrate - tdDd00.2 (SPAdes)... | ecosystem: Environmental > Aquatic > Marine > Coastal >...
TTTGTCATCCATAGCAATGGGTGTTCCCGTAAAGCCAATGAACGATGCATTTGGCAGCGCATCACGCATGTACTTGGAGTAACCATAAACAAACTTTTGAGAGATGACATTGCCGTTAGCGTCTTTCACGTCCACCAACTTTGATTTGTTGCCGTACTGACTGCGGTGCGCTTCATCCGATACCACTACGATGTTGGCACGCGTTGATAGCACTGGGTGCTCTGTTTCTTCTGCAAGTAGGGCAAACTTCTGGATAGTGGTAAAGATGATGCCGCCAGATTGACGAGAGAGCAGCAATTCACGCAGTTTATCGCGACCGTCCGCTTGTGATGGCACTTGCTTAAGCGTTTCATGCGCCATACCAAAGGTATTAAAAAGCTGACCATCAAGATCATTACGGTCTGTCACTACCACAATCGTTGGGTTGTTCATCGCAGGCTGTTGCAATAGTTTGCTTGCGTAGCAAACCATAGAGATACTTTTACCACTGCCTTGCGTATGCCAAACCACACCCGCTTTACCACTGCCGGGCTTGATTTTATCTAAGCCTTTTGTCGCTTGAACTTGGTACTGCCCCATGCTTTCAGCAACTAAAGGCAGTTCGCCATCGGCTTGTTTTGCACGTACTGTGGCCTCGACAGCCGCTCGCACGGCGTGGAATTGGTGGTAACCAGCAATTTTCTTGATAACGGTGTCGTTGTCAGTTTCGAACAAAACAAAGTAACGAATGTAATCAAGCAGCAAATCAGGCTTGAAGAAACCCTTAACCATGGTTTCAAGTTGGTAATCCCAAAGCGGTTTATCGTCTTCACCAGACACAGTTTTCCAAGGTAAAAAGCGTTCTTTGTTTGCAGTGAGAGAGCCAACACGCGCCGTCCAGCCATCACTCACAACTAAAGATTCATTGAAAACGAACAGATCAGGGATTTCATCTTTATAGGTTTGAAGCTGGTTGTAAGCATGCCAAATGTCTGCGTGTTCGTCGGCTGGGTTTTTCAGCTCGATAACCGCAATCGGCAAACCATTAATGAACACCACTACATCTGGGCGACGATTGCCTTTTTGACCTGTAATGGTGAACTGATTCACCACCAGAAATTCGTTGTTATCTGGATTGGTAAAGTCCATTAAGCGTGCATGGGTGTGCTTGGTTTTCGTTTCCCCATCTTCATACACGGTATACTCAACAGGCACACCTTCAATCAGGTACTTGTGGAAAGCGCGGTTGCTTTTAATCAGCACTGGCGTGTCTGGCGTACTTACCGTATTCACCACCACATCCAAGCTCTCTTGTGGCAATTCAGGGTTCAACACCTCTAAACGCTCCAGTAAGCGCTGTTTCAACACAACTTGGTGGTAATCATCACGCTCTGGTGAGTCGCCATCAGGGGCGATGTCGTAGCCATTTTTGTATAGGTAGCCTTGGTCAGTAAACCAATCAAGGCAGAGCTGTTCTAGTTGGTCTTCTGTGATCATGACCACTCTCTTCCTTATTATTTATTCCAAGCACTATGAATCAAACGACCAGTTTGGTTGTAGATCCCAACCTGTTCGATGTAGTGATGAAAATCTCTATTCTCCGCGACAATCCTATTAGCCGACTGCCAATCTACGTTATTGCGTTCTTGGGCTGGTATGAGTATTTGGCTATCAAAAAGTGACTCGGTGTCGAGAATAAGCACGCCAATACCATGTAGGCTGGATAGCATTTGGAGTTCTGCTTCAACGTCACTGTTTAAGCCTGTTGCAACCAAGTAACCAAAGTTTGCCCAGCTAGAATTTGAAACGGCTTGGAAGAAGTATTTGCGCACGTTGCCTTTCGTCAGGTGCTTTTTAACTTCAAATGACCATAAACGAACCGAGCTATGATTGCCGCTACGTACACAACTGCGCACAATTTCATCCCAACCTTGGTCGAGAGGCTCAAGCGCCACTACATCAGGGTGCAGCCAATGATTCCCGCCATTCCCATGTGAGTTTTTCGACTTTCGTTCATCAATGCGCTGGCAATACAGCCCAAGGTCTTTATTCAAAAATTCGATTAACAATGGATATAAATCATGTTCACTGAAGCTTTGAACAACGAGAGGCGTATTCACTTCTGGAACATCGGCATCTTCACTATCTGTTGATAAGCTGACCGTGTCCTGCTCAGGATTCTCATTCCAAAAATAAATACGAGGTCTCGGTTTATCCCGTGTTGCCACATTCGGACAAACTTTTTTTGCCGCAACTGTGCGTTCACCACCGATTTCTGCCGCAAGTTGTGCGATTAACTTTTCAGTGGTGTCATATCTTGGATTGGTTTGCTTTTCTGCCATCTCGGCTGGATAGCGTTCAATGAACACTTTAGCTAAATCCCGAGCAGTAAATTTTTGCTCAGGATGCGCCTTAAGCGTTTCTATAATCATTTCTACTCGGGTCGCCATTAGATAGCCTCAACCAATTCTTCGCTTGACCCTAACTCGATTTCGCCCGAAAGCAATTTAGGAAGCAGAGTGTCACGAAGCTTCGCAAGCTCAATATTTTGGTTTGAATGGATCATTTCCATCATTGGAGAAACTTGCTTAACAAACGCTTTCAAAACGTCATCAGAAGGAATCACAATGTGTTCAGCTTCCAAGAAATATTTGGTCTGAAAGTTACTGATACCTGTACTTTGGTTTTGATACTCCCACGTTTTACCTGCCTGATACATCAACTGGAAATGAACAGCGAGCAGTAAGCCGATTTCATAGCTTTTAGGCTTAAAGCGGCGACAAAAGCTAGCTGGCTCAGAAGGTAATTTTAACCTTTTCAGAATGTTATCAGAGATAAACAACGACCGACCTGTTGGCTGATCTTTACTACCACCAGAAACCTCAATCACAATGTCGCCACGTTCAAGTTTACGAGTCTTCAGTTTTTTGGACTCAACATAACGAACTGGTACTGACTCAATTGCACCACCATGAAGCTTAGGAATGTCCGTACCTCGAACAATTCTCACTTCTTCAGTATGCTTCTCATCAGGTTCTTCTTTGCCCCAATCGCCGCCGATAGTCTTATCAAGCAACTCACCGACAGATGCAAGTTTCCAACCCTCAGGGAGTTCACCCACTTCAGTATCGACGAGCTTTTCAGGGAATAACGAGGCAGTAGCCGTATCCATACCCTCTGGCTGTTCACCATTCATAATGGCTTTTACTGGTTCGAAGTCTACAAACCATGACTTGAAGATGGCTTGTGTCATTTCTTCTAGGGTTTGGTTTGTTTGCGTATTAAGTGAAATTTTCTCAATGATAGAACCACTAATCCTAGTTAATTGTTTCTGAGTTTTTATTGGTGGAACAACTACCTCAAGTTTTCTCTGGGCTGTTATAGGTACTTGATTTCGAGTAGTTTGACTCATTACCGCTGCAAGCTGATTCTGAAAATCTTTACTTGTAAAGAACACAGCTAAATATTGTGGTAACAGTTTCTCTGAATTCAAACGATAATGAGTCAGCGAAGTACCAATTAAAACTTTTTCTCCATAATTTGGAACGATAGCTACTCGCCCAACAGTCGCATTGTGCGATAACAAAACATCATCTTTTTCAATAAAACCAAACTTAAATTTGGCTGCTTTTTCTTCTGACAACCTTGGTGCCTGAGCAAAGTCGATATTTCCCGCATCGTCTAACAACTTTGCAGTTAAAAATGCCACTCCCTTGTCACCAAATTCAGAAGCTCTTGGATAGTTTGAACCGTGATTTCCATCTTTTTGTACAGTTATCACTTGGGAATCAATCAGCTCTTGAATAGTAAACCGAGGCCAATTACAGCTCATAACCCAACCCCGCTAAGTTCTTCTTGATCTCTGCTTCTAGCGTTGCTGACTCCGAAAACTGCTCGCTTAACTTAGCGGTTAGCGTTGCCATCTTCTCACCGAATGGAATACCATCGTCTAGCTCTTCTGTTGCACCAACGTAACGCCCCGGAGTCACTACAAAATCGTGCTTGGTGATTTCTTCAAGGGTTGCTGATTTACAGAAGCCTGCTTGGTCTTCGTAAGCGATGCCATTCACTTCTGTACCAGTTTTCCATGCATGGTAAAGGTCAGCGACTTTCTGAATGTCATCACGAGTGAAATCACGTAGTACGCGGTCTTTCATGTAGCCCAGGTTACGCGCATCAATAAACAGCACTTCGCCTTTGCGAGTACGCAGTTTGCGACCCGCTTTATCGGTGCGAGCGGTTTTGTTCTTGGTTAAGAACCAAATACACGCGGGGATTTGGGTGTTGGTAAACAGTTGACCCGGCAACGCTACCATACACTCAACAAGATCATTCTCGATAAGCGCTTTACGGATCTCACCCTCGTTGTTGGTGGTTGAACTCATCGAGCCGTTTGCCAATAGCAGAGCTTGAGAGCCATCTGGCGCTAGGTGGTGAAGCATGTGCTGCATCCACGCAAAGTTGGCGTTACCTGCTGGCGGCTTACCGTATTTAAAGCGAGGGTCATTATCATCAACGCCCGTGTTCCACTCTTTCATGTTGAACGGTGGGTTCGCCATGATGAAATCGGCACGTAAATCAGGGTGCTGAACGTTTGTGTAGGTACTCGCAGGCTCTTTACCGAAGTCGTAATCCAAGCCACGGATAGCCATGTTCATTGCCGCTAGCTGCCATGTGGTGTGGTTGTATTCTTGACCATAGATCGAAATCTTTTGTTTTTGCGTCAGCGGGTCGATTTCTTTTTGATTCGCTCTGCGCTCAATGAACTTCTCTGATTGTACAAAGAAGCCACCAGACCCCATTGCAGGGTCATATACGCGGCCTTCAAATGGCTCAATCATCTCAACAATCAACGATACGATGGACGCTGGCGTGTAGAATTGACCGCCTTTTTTACCTTCAGCCAATGCAAACTGACCAAGCATATATTCGTATACGTGACCAAGGATGTCTTTACTGTTTAGGTCTGCGTGAACAAATGGAATGGTAGCAATCAGGTTGATTAGCTCGTTCAACTTCGCTTGGTCAATCTTCAAAGCAGAGTAGGACTTGTTCAATACACCTTTCAGTTTCGGGTTGTCGCGCTCGATGCCCTCAAGTGCGTTATCAATCAGGTGACCAACGGAAGTGATTTTTTTCGTTTTGCCATCAATCTCAAGGTCGGCACCACCAATCACACGAGGGCCATTATCTTGTAGGAACTGCCAGCGAGATTCGGTTGGTAGCCAGAACACGTTCTTCTCGGTGTAGAAGTCGCGTTGCTCAAGTTCAATCGCAATCTCGGCTGCCAATTCTTCTTCTGTGAAATCAGCAGGGTCTAGGTAGTATTCGTGTTCTGGGTTAGCAAGGTCTGCTTTGATCTCTTCCTGACGCAACTTAAACGCATCAGAAACGTATTTAACGAAGATTAAGCCAAGTACGGCGTGCTTGTATTGTGCTGCATCTAACGTTGAGCGCAGCTTGTCTGCCGCTGTCCAAAGCTTGCTTTCAAGCTCTTTCAGGAATAGTTGTTCTTGTTGGTTCATCTTGATGTTCTTCAACGGGAAATATTCCGTCAATCATACCAAAACATCGAGGTTTATTCTTGATTTGTGCCTTACTTAATCGTAGTTCTAAAAGTAAAAACATCCTTATGAATTTAACTGCCAGCTTTACGAACTTTTCGCAAAGCTGGAAGTTTGGTCTTGAGATGTAGGAGTTAGTTAGATTGACTTTCGACACTTTCTTTCAAAACATTTAACCATGGAACTCCTTCATTCAGTCTACCTGACGGTGTAACAGGTATCACATTAACTTTAACTCTATGTTCAGAGCCTATTCTGAGTTTGTTAACAAGAGTCCGCTTCTGTTGTTCGGCTGAACCGTCTGTATTTAAACAAATCCAGTAGAGCTGTTTACCTTTATCCTCGATCAATTGTCTAAATAAGCCATTTATATGGCTATCATCTATATTAAACCCATAGCCTATAGCAACAATTGCGTCACAAGTTTCGTACTGATCAAATAAGCCAACATATCTACGTGACATATCAACAGAGGTTAATGGTTTGAGGCCGCTCTGAGTCAAAATAAAAGGTACATGGATTTGGTCAGTTGGCAAGTCGCTTTCCGAGGAGCAAGAGACAACAGAGTTCTTATATGGGTTATAATAGTCTGATACGCCACCATTTAAATGGTGTACTTGAGGGATACGATAACCTAGTTGCTCTGATATGCTTTCAACTAGATTATTATAGTTTGCTGTTCCAATAGCCCCAATAGTGACCCCAAGCTCTTCACATCGTTTTAAATCATGATAATAGCCACTATCAGGAAGCTCACCCGCATTCTCAAGCTGACTAACGATATAATCCCTCGTAGCTCGAAGAAATATTACCATTTTCGAAAATTTCGCCCACTCTGTTTTGGGTGAAAACAAGTATCTGAAATGGCTATCAATCAACGACTGGTAATCCAATACCGTGGTGAATATATTCTCAATAAGCTGCTGAGAAAGGGCTGACAATAGTTCGGTAATAGAACCATTGTCTAAATCATACTCACGCTTTTGCTCAAGTAATAGCTCTAATGCTGTCAGGCCAGCACGGCTAAACTCTAGTTTGAACATTCCCGTAACATCATCAAAGATCGGTATGTTATCAGGTGCAGCTTCGAACAGTTCTTGGTTTAATCGCTGAACTAAATCTTGACCGTGTGCTCCAACAAGCAACTGTAGGAATGCTCCTGCATAGCGTTGTAAATCGGCCGTATTGTTTTGGGAACCAATGACACTCAAGATCGCTGAATAAAACTCGCTTCCAAATAATTGAACTTCATTAGCTAGAATTGGGTTTATACGCACAGCAGTAGAATACAATAACTCTCCATATTGGGTGTCCATTTCCTCAGCAAACTTTTCCACTAAAGTTTGTTTTTCGATTCCAAGTTGTGACAAAGCATACTCAGCTTCAGAATCAAAATCGTTCAGTCGCCTTATGATTTCTGCTTTCCGATACTCAATGGAGGACTCAATTAAGTTTGTGAACTCATTCTTACCAAATGCATGAATTCGTTGTGTCGCATATTTGTCTGGTAGCCATCCTGTCGCATAGGCACTAAGTGCGTTAATTTGCCCCAATTGGTTACGTAGATATTGTTTGTGCTCAGTTACATCTTGGCGAAAAAGGTCTATCGCAAATTTACCGCCTGTTGGTAACCCATAGCCTACCTCTGCACCAGCACCAAAGAAAAAGCCTAGTTTCATTTATAACCCTTGTTAATTTGTTGTAAAGTGGCTTCAGCTAAATGCACAAGAAGGCAAAGCAACAGCACTCATATCAAAAGTTATCGTATCATATGCGTCAACGTAAAATTATGACTTACTTCGACAAAAGAATATTGGGAGCATAAGAGAAGTTGATGTGGAGAATAATAACCGCCTCCAGCGCTTTCAGATAAATACGTAACTTGCTTTTGCTCCAAAGCGATGTGTAGTGCCACTAGTCGTGGTGTGCAATGAATCAATAAGCTATGACACCAATTTCGATAAGCGGGTACATAGGCTTCGATAAATTGGCACATCGAATCGATAGACTATGGCACCAACAGTGATTAACGGGTATTGTCGCCAAAGCGATGTGTGGTGCCACTAGTAGTTAGTGGTGTGCAACGAATCAATAAGCTATGACACTAATTTCGATAAGCGGGTACATAAGATTCGATAAACAGGCACATCGAATCGATAGACTTCGGCACCAACAGTGATAAACGTGTACAGTTCTATTCCGAAGCAACATACAGTGACAACAATTTCAATAAGCAGGCTGCTGTGGCACTGTACATCATCCCCGATCTTTAAAAAGTGCTTATACCTTGCAAAGCTCAAGAGCCATTGTTGAGTTATAGAGTGGTGCTGAGTAACATCGAAATATATCTCGATATTGCTGTTGGGTATCTAACAAAAAAGTCACTCGTATGTGCTCTGTGTAATAGGTCGAGAGTATAGAGCGCAGCCAACCCGCTATTGAGGTATCTAATAAAGCGTCGCAATTAGTAATCCAAAGCCATGTTGGTTGCTTGTTGTTTCGGATTATTTCCATAAGCTGCGATTTATTTCTGTAATTGACCTCTAGACAGAGAAGGTCAAAGTACGTTGTCTGAACCCCCATTTTGTGATTGATACAATCGTACATCTCTCTATTATCGCATCCACACTCATGATAAAAAGTATGGAACCACGTCATGTTTAACTGCCAACAACCATGTATGAAGCGTTCAGGAGAACCGATAGGCCATTGATCAATGTCTGGTGAAAATAGCTGTGAGGTTATATTGGAATTCAACGGTGCCACCTCTTTACAAACCAATGATTAAAGTAGAGTGATTTAATTCGCCTCTTAGCTCAATAGCATAAAGTCGACCGAGTATGGCATCAGCATCAATGAGCTGGTTCATTTCCTCAATCGCTCAACTAAGAGGATTGCGAGGTCTAACGGCGTACATTCCCTCTGCCCATTACTGCAACTCGATGTAGTGTGCACCAAATCGATAAACAGGCATATGTGTTTCGATAAACTATTATATCATTTCGATAAACGGGTATATATGATCGATAAACTATGATATCAGCCGTGAAAAAATTTAGTTTGAATTATTAAATTGTTATCGCTTATTACGCGATGGTTTGTCAAAAATTCAATCTAGTTAATATAAATAAGTCGTAGTATATTATCTCTAGTTACCATATCGATTGGGATATAGCCCCTTAATACGCGAGGATTATAATATGTTTGAACTGAGTATAAGTGCTGCCATCTTCCTATTTTTTCTTGGTGGCGTCTTTGGCTCCATCTTCGCCTATAAAAAAATAAAGGAAAGCTTGTCTAAAAAACACTAAATTAGTTACCAAGTCTAACTTGACAAGATAGATTACCCCATCACAGCATATTGCATTTCCCTGAAAATACTTGCTTTAATATCAACTTGCGTAACAAACCTGTGGCATTATATCGCCAAAAAAGAGAAAAATGGCGTTCTCGATTGAAGATACCTATCACTCATAAAAAACGAAACGATAGTATGCCGACAACTTATTTCGGGTCTGACAGCGGATTAAAGGCTATCGACTTTCCCATCTTCAAACGCAACTCTGTCAACTCTTCCTCTGGAAAAAAATGTACACTCAGATACAAATATTAATTTGATTATTAGTTTGCCAACACACAAACTTTTATACCCAAAATGCAAAGTGGTATATCGAATCGATAAACTATGACATCAAAACGATAAACAGGTACTGTCTGCGCTGCTAGCATACGCAATGTAGTATAGTCATCACGCAAATAGCTATGCTTCAAAGTGAGAGTTACAAGGCATTCTTTATATTGCGCAGTGATTAGGTGAGTTTTATTCAGGGAAAAACAAGCAGAAGCAAGCTCAAAGAACTATTGCCTCAGGATATTGAACGTTAATTCGCTTCTATAAATGAAGTGCTGGATGCGGTAAAACTCGATAACCTTACGCTGGCTATAACAGGAACGTTGCCACTTCTCGCTCTGATGCTAAAGCCTTGCTCGAAAGTAAAGGTGCAATAGTTGTCGGCTCAGTAAGTAAACAGATACCTTTCTTGTTTATGGGTAACACTGGTCGTTATGATATTATAGGTAAAATGAAGAAAGCACATGATTTTGGCTTCAAGATCATGATCTTATAGCTCAAGGTATCGAATGTCTCTTGAGCCGACTACGGTGGCTTCAAAATATTACAAACTGGCTCTCAAATCTAATCAAGTGAACTCTGCCAAAGGTGAGAACAAAAATGCAGGCATCTAACATCGGTTTGAGAGGCTGGTTTACAAACTTTAAAAATTAAGCTGAGTTTAATTCGTAGTAAGGTGAGAATTTGAATTGGTTGCCATTCTCACCTTTTTAACTATTTTTTGGGAAAAGTGTGCGTGATGGTGAGAATGGTGAGAGACGCCTTTTAGTTACAAGGGTTTCTCATTATTTTTCACAGGTAAAGTGTAAGGGTGGACGATGGTGAAGATGCTCTTTACCCAGAAGAAGATGACGACGAAGAGTAATTTAGTTAATTCTTAATAATGCCAGTCCTAGTGACTGGCATTTTTCTATCTTTATATCAGCGAACTCTTTATAATCAGCTCAAACTTGATCTGGCTCAATTTATTTCGACTGGTACCTTATGCAACTCTCTCTTGCTGGCCTTTGGCAAATATCCCCTTTGACGGATCTTTCGATCCCCCAAGATGATCTTTCTTTTCCTGCTCCATTGAGTGATAAATTACCAGCAAGCCTAACAGAGCAAGAGATTGCCAACCAAGAATGGCACCTAATGCATGATATTGAAGTCGATGACACGATGTTGGCGTTTCCGGCGGTTGATCTTGTATTAGGTGGCGTGGATTACCATGCCGAAGTCCGCCTCAATGGTATTGCTGTTTTTGATTGTGATGGCACTCAAGCAGAATATAAAAAGGATGTTCGTCCTTTTATGCAGCCAGGGCGTAATCGATTTGAAATTCTATTTTTGGAAGAAGAAGAATCATTGCTGCTTGAGGAAGATATCACCGAGCTTTGCCCGCTTGGTGCGTCAGAATATCAAACTTTTGATTCTCGCATGGGGATTTGGAAAGAACCTTACCTGCAGTTTATTCGTCACGTTCGTTTAGAGCATATTACTACAGAGCAGATCTGGCACCATGGCGGCGGGTGTGAGTTTATGGTTGACCTGCACTATAAGACTTACTCACCAGGTTTAGTGTCCGCTTCGGTTAAATTTAATGGTATGACTTACCACTTGCCGATTGATGTGAGAAACGATCATGTCAGTGCGTTGTTTCAAATTGAAGCGCCAATTTATATCGATGTTAAAGCCCCAAATCCAGCCGATTTGTATCAACTGGAAGTGGTATTGGATGGTCAAACTCAGCGCTTTAATATCGGTTTGAGCAAAGATCTCTGTGTTACCCACTTTGCTGTTTAAATCTCATATTTAAGCGTGAGCACAGTGCCAAGGTGTTGCTTGTGAATTTTGTTTACGTTGCCATACCTTTTCGTGGAAGTAGTAAGCACAAGTATTAATGGTGGGTTCAATAGCTGCCATAATCCCACCGACAAATGCATCTCCGGTCAACAAATAGACCACGCTAAACGCCACGCTAAAATGGACAATAGCAAAGCTGGTGGTTTTAACTTTAGCTGAGCGAGCAAGGTTTTTTAGTGCTTTGCTTTGGTTCCAAACACGTTCATGAAAGTAAAACGCAATCGTATTGACTGAGGGCTCAATCATGGCGATTAGGCTACCGATTAAGATGTCACCAGTCAGAATGTATGCAACGCTGAACGCAATCGTAAAGTGAATAGCAGCAAAAGTGAGTGTCTTTTTCATCGGTAAGTCCAATCATGTTTGTTTTGATAAGACTATTATTGATAATTATTCGTATTAATAAAATTCGATTAATTCTATTCTTTTGATAGTTTTTGCCGATTAAAAAAGGCGCCCAATGAGCGCCTTTTTTTAATTGATATCGATTGGTGATTTAGCCTTGAGGCTTAACGACCAATACATTGATAGGTGAGTTTTGTACCACTTTGCTGGCAACAGAACCAAGCACCACTTTGTCTATCTTAGAGCGTTTATGACTTGGCATAACGATCAAATCGGTTCCTAACTTCTCAGCATAATCGAGAATAGTAGAATATGCTTTGCCTTCAGCGACATGTACTTTGTAAACCAATTCTTCAGGAATATGCTCTGCAGCAAATTTTTTAAGTTGCTCTTCAACATCTTGTCGCATCTTTTGTGCAGCGTCTTTAGGAAAGTAGGTCGCAACCATAGACATGTGAATGCCCGGTAGAACATTCAGTAAGTGGATTTGAGCATTGGCGTGTTTTGCGTGCCACACTGCTTGAACAAGCGCTTTGTCGGAAAAACCATTATCGTTTAGGTCGACTGGAACTAGAATTTGCTTATACATTGATTATTCTCTTATTAGCGCTTCACTAGAAGCTTAATAACTGCATCCCTAGCTTAAGTATAGCTCCGCTGTCGCCAGCGGAGCTGATTAAGTTACGCGCTCAATTCATCCTTACGAGCTCGTCTTCTTTGGTTCATGGCCAATCCGATCAGAAGCAGTAGAGCTGGCACAAATACCCACTCTTTCATCGGACGGTCTGCATCAACCACGACTGAGCGAATTTCCCAATCAAAATCAACGCCAGCAGACTCAGCAGGGCTGCCAAATTCCACCATATCAACAATCATACGGCCATTGGTATCGTTCAGCATTAGGCCCATTGACGAGATACGATCTTCAGCGCCTACTGCACGATCATCAAAGGGTAGTCGTACTGTTTTAGAAATGTAGTCACCTTCGAGGTTCTCACCAGCAACCAACAGTTCAACCTCTTCACCGACTTGAAGGTTTTCTGTGATCATCGCGATTTCAGTTCCCGGATGAAGCACTTTAGCTGGGTAAATTTGATCCCACCAGAAACCTGGGCGGAAGAAGGTAAATGTCAGAACAAGCAGTAAGACAGTTTCCCACCATTTATTCTTAGTAAACCACCAGCCTTGCGTTGCTGCAGAGAATATCAGCATTGCAATAACAGAAGATATGATCGTGAGCATCAAATGCCACCAACTATCGATCCCCATCAACAATAATTGGGTATTGAAGATAAACATGAAAGGTAGAATGGCGGTTCGAATATCGTAGGTGAAACCTTGGATACCAGTTCGAATAGGGTCTGATTTCGCAATCGCAGCCGCGGCAAATGCTGCCAAACCTACTGGTGGGGTATCATCGGCTAAGATACCGAAGTAGAACACGAACAGGTGAACTGCGATCAGTGGAATGATCAAGCCACTTTGTGCGCCTAGCGTTACGATTACTGGGGCCATCAAGGTAGATACTACGATGTAGTTTGCCGTAGTCGGTAAGCCCATACCTAAGATCAAGCTGATCACGGCAGTAAATAACAGCATCAAAATGATGTTACCGCCAGAGATAAACTCAACGAAGTCGGTCATTACTAGACCGATACCGGTTAAGGTTACAACGCCAACCACAGTACCAGCAGCGGCTGTCGCGACACCGATACCAATCATGTTTCGCGCACCAGAAACTAAACTCTCTACAAGATCAATAAAACCTTGCTTGGTTTGCTCAGCTACTGAACCTTGCTTAGAAAGCATCGCGATAAGAGGACGTTGAGTGATCAAAATAAAGATCATGAACACGGTTGCCCAAAACGCAGATAAACCCGGAGAGAAACGTTCTACAGTCAAACACCAAACAAGCACCACGATAGGCAACAAGAAGTGCAAACCTGACTTGATGGTTGGACCCGGCTCTGGGACTTCCGTTAGTTCAGCATCGATCTCGATGGCACCTTCTTTTGCGTACTTAGCCGAAATGTTTAACAGACCAAGGTAAGAAAGAAGCAAAGCAACGGTAACGATAGGAGTAGCTGCAGCGCCGAAGACATCTTTTGTCCAGCCAACACCGTAATAAACCGCGGCACTGATGACACATAGACCTATGATGGTACCAGTGAAAGAAAGCAGGCTTTGAATCACTGTTGGTACGCGGCGGCGAGGTAACCCCGTCATGCCTGCTTTACATGCTTCTAGGTGAACAATGTAAATCAGAGCGATATAAGAAATGAGTGCTGGCAGAATGGCCGCTTTGATCACTTCAACGTAAGATATACCCACGTATTCAACCATCAAGAAAGCCGCAGCGCCCATGATAGGTGGTGTTAGCTGACCATTGGTTGAAGCTGCAACCTCAACCGCACCTGCTTTTGTACCAGGGAAACCCACGCGCTTCATTAGCGGGATGGTGAAAGTACCCGTGGTTACAACGTTTGCGATAGAAGAGCCAGAAACAAGACCTGAAAGTCCTGATGCCACTACGGCTGCTTTTGCTGGGCCACCACGCATGTGACCAAGTAGTGAGAAGGCAACTTTAATGAAATAAGCGCCAGCTCCAGCACGCTCTAGCATGGCGCCGAATAGTACGAACAAGAATACGAATGAGGTCGATACGCCAAGAGCAACGCCAAACACACCTTCAGTGGTTAACCACAGGTGAGACATTGCTTTGTTTAAGCTAGCGCCTTTGTGGGCGATAACGTCAGGCATATGTGGGCCACCAAAGGTGTAGAGCAAGAATACTGCTGCAACAACCATTAGCGGTGGACCTAAAGCTCGGCGAGTGGCTTCTAGTAGTAAAACCATCCCCGTAACCGCGACCACAATATCAGGTGTGGTTGGCGCGCCTGAACGTTCGGCAAGCTCGGTATAAAATAGGTAAATGTATGCGGCTGAAAAACTACCGGCTAAAGCAAGTAGCCAATCCAATGCCGGAATTTTATCGCGAGGCGAGTTTTTCAGAGCAGGGTAGGCAGTAAATGCCAAAAATACCGCGAACATCAAATGAATCGATCGCGCTTCAGTGTCATTAAGTACGCCAAAATCAAAAATGAACGGCAGAGGAGATGCGTACCAAAGTTGGAACAGTGACCAACATAGCGGCACAAACCATAAGATGCGACCAGAAATTCCACCAGGGGAGCGGGCACCAGTATCGGCTTGAGCGACCATATCCTGCACATCTTGAGACGGAGATGTAGTCTTCGACATGTACTTTATCCTTGTTATATATGGCTCATATATTATTTGAGTTATGAACCTCTATTTTGCATCTTTCAGTTTAGTGAATAGATGAAATATTGCTCAATTACGTGTTTTTCTTAGGTATAAAACGGACAAGAGTTTCAAAACGTGAAACTCAAAGTAGATGGTGGCTTAGATGCCACAATGATTATAACCAGGGAAGCAAGGCGCTTCCCTGGAACAAAGAGAGCTTACTTAAGTAGGCCAATTTCTTTGTAGTATTTCTCTGCACCTGGGTGTAGAGGGATAGAAAGACCAGCTTGTACCATGTCTTCCTTCTTCAGGTTTGCAAACGCAGGGTGTAGACGTTTGAACGTATCGAAGTTTTCGAATACTGCTTTTGCAACGTTGTAAGCAACATCGTCAGAAACGTTAGTTGTTGTTACCATTGTTGCCGCAACACCAAAGCTGTTCACGTCTTTATCTGTACCGCGGTACATGCCTGCTGGTACTGTGCTGAATGCGTAGTATGGGTTGTTTGCAACGATCTCATCGATCTTCGCACCAGTTGCCGATACTAGTTTCGCATCACAAGATGTTGTTGCTTCTTTGATTGAACCGTTTGGATGGCCCACAACATAAACGAACGCGTCGATTTTGTTGTCACAAAGTGCTTGAGAACGCTCTGAACCTTTAAGCTCAGATGCTAGCTTGAAGCTGTCGTTAGTCCAGCCCATCGCTTCCATTACAACACCCATAGTCGCACGGTCACCAGAACCAGGGTTACCGATGTTTACGCGCTTACCTTTCAGGTCAGATACGTTTTCGATACCTGAATCGCTACGAGCGATAATGTTGAAAGGTTCTGTGTGTAGAGAGAACATTGCACGTAGCTCTTTGTACGGGCCTTGCTCAGCAAACTTACTTGTGCCGTTGTAGCCGTGGTACTGCCAATCCGACTGAACGATACCGAAGTCTAGTTCATTCGCACGGATAGTATTCACGTTGTAGATCGAACCACCAGTCGACTCTACAGAACAACGAATATTGTGTTCTTTACGGCCTTTGTTAACCAGCTTACAAATCGCACCACCTGTTGGGTAGTAAACACCCGTTACTGAACCAGTACCGATAGTGACGAACTCTTGAGCGTTAACTGCGCCAGCGCCCATTACAGCAGCTGCAATAGCGCCAACTTTAATAAGTTTGTTCAATGCCATGAATTTCCCTTCCTTTATTCATTATTAACCCATTGCAAGTTTAGTCGCTTTGGGAGTTTCCTATTGCAGGAAACGGCATCTTTTCCAATCCGTATGTTGGAAAAGTGGCTGAATAATACCAAAAAATTGGCAGATAATTACACGATTGTTAACGATTTTAGCTAAAAAGACTAAATGTGTACGTGATGTGTATAAGGGCTTGTTGATTTAAAATTCATTTAAATCATAGGGTTAGGTCTTTACTGGGGAAGGTGCGGGATTTGTTTAAGATGTGATCTGAATCACGCCGGTATATTGGCGGCGTGATTTCTATTTTTTTGCTCAATATGAGCTTAACCAGCGTACTCGAATAGATCGCAAACCGAGTTAAATAGCTGCTCCGTGGTTACCGACAGGGTTGGTGTGATGAAAATCGTATCATCACCGGCTACCACGCCTAAGATGCCTTCTGACTTGCCTAATGAGTCTAGCAAACGAGCAATAAGCTGTGCAGCGCCAGGACCAGTATGGATGACAACCAGTGCGGTGTTGTGGTCAATATCTAGCACTAATTCACGAAGTGAACTTGATACAGTAGGTACACCCAGTTCGGCTGGAAGGCAGTAAACCATTTCCATCTTCGCATTGCGAGTACGGACAGCACCGAACTTAGTGAGCATGCGTGAGACTTTAGATTGGTTTATGTTCTCGAAGCCTTCATTTTTTAATGCTTCTACAATATCGCCCTGAGAGCCGAAACGTTCTTCTTTCAGCAATGCTTTAAAAGCACGAACGAGGTTATCTTGTTTTTCAGAATGGCGCATGGTTTGTTTACCAATAGTTTATAAAAAGCGAGTGAATATTCTCGCATAGCTATGCATTTCACGCCATGCCTTGCACTCAATTATGTCTAAGATATCACTGTAAACTTACATTTTATTAGTGAGGAAAATGTAAGTTAACCCTTTGTCATTAAAGGCGAAGAGGAGGATAATGGCGCTGCCCTCTGTGGCACGTTTTTGTCGGATTGCGCAAGGTCGCAAAGCTGACGTTAATTGATTGTAATCAGGATGTGATTAGTTTAGTTTTGACCAAGTTGATTACAAATCGCCCTATAAGACATATATAAGAGAGTCATCTCAAGGAGAACTACGATGAAAGTAGCCGTTATTGGTGCCGCAGGTGGCATCGGTCAAGCCCTAGCCCTACTACTTAAGAACCGTCTACCAGCAGGTTCTGATCTAGCACTTTATGACATTGCCCCTGTTACTCCAGGTGTTGCAGCAGACCTTAGCCACATCCCTACGCCAGTTTCTATTAAAGGCTATGCGGGTGAAGATCCAACACCAGCATTAGATGGTGCGGATGTTGTACTGATTTCGGCAGGTGTTGCACGTAAACCGGGTATGGACCGTGCGGATCTATTCAACGTAAACGCTGGCATTGTTAAGTCTCTAGCTGAAAAGATTGCCGCTGTTTGTCCTAAAGCACTTGTAGGCATCATCACTAACCCAGTGAACACAACAGTGCCAATCGCAGCTGAAGTACTGAAAAAAGCAGGCGTTTACGACAAGCGTCGTCTATTCGGTATTACTACTCTTGATGTTATCCGTTCTGAAACTTTTGTTGCAGAGCTAAAAGATAAAGATCCAGGTGAAGTGCGTGTACCTGTTATCGGTGGTCACTCGGGCGTGACGATTCTTCCTCTACTTTCTCAAGTAGAAGGTGTTGAGTTTACAGATGAAGAAGTGGCAGCTCTAACTAAGCGTATCCAAAACGCAGGTACTGAAGTTGTTGAAGCAAAAGCGGGCGGCGGTAGCGCGACACTATCTATGGGTCAAGCGGCGTGTCGTTTCGGTCTAGCCATGGTGAAAGCACTTCAAGGTGAAGAAGTTGTTGAGTATGCATACGTTGAAGGTGAAGGCGAGCACGCACCATTCTTTGCTCAACCAGTTAAGCTAGGTAAAGAAGGCGTTGAAGAAGTCCTAAGCTACGGCGAGCTAAGTGCATTTGAAAAGTCAGCACTAGACGGCATGCTAGAAACACTGAATGGTGACATCCAAACAGGTGTAGATTTCGCTAAATAAGCTGAAATGATTTGATGTAAAAGCCGACTTTCGAGTCGGCTTTTTTGATCGCGAAATGTCATCAATAAAAAAGCGAGCCTAAGCTCGCTTTTTCAGTGCTGAATGACGTTACTTACGAACAGCAATAGCTTCAATCTCGATACCAACATCTTTTGGTAGGCGTGCTACTTCTACACATGAGCGAGCAGGGTAGTTTGCTACGTTGTGCTCATCAAAGAACTTACCATATACTTCGTTTACTGTGCCGAAGTCGTTTAGATCTTTAACGAAGACTGTCATTTTAACGATGTCAGTAACAGATAGGCCTGATGCTTCAACAACTGCTTTCACGTTATCAAGAGATTGGCGAGCTTGCTCAGCGATATCTGCTGATACTTCACCCGTTGCTGGGTTTACTGGGATTTGGCCTGAAGTCAGTACCATGTTGCCTAGGTCTACGCCTTGTACGTATGGGCCGATAGCTGCTGGCGCAGACTCAGTGTGAAGTACTTTGGTCATTATCATGTTCCATCTATTGAGGGTTTGCGAAAAGAATCAGTGTGCCGTGATTTCCGTGCCGCGTAAAGAAAAAATCCCCGCTCGCTAAAGCAGGGATCAAGATGATTATCGAGACTGAAAGACTATCGCTCAGTAACAATTTCGCGTGCAAATACTTTCTCGCAGTATTTACATTTCAGGCGAATATCATCTTTTTTCTCAATGACTTTGAAGCTGCTTTCTACAGGCTCGTCGTGGGTGATGCAGTTGGTATTCGGGCACTCGAACACATTGTTAACTTGGCTTGGCAGCTCTAAAGGCAGTTTCTTAACCACTCGGTAGTCTTCGATTTGGTTGACTGTCGCATGTGGTGCGTAGAGTGCTAGTTTGCTCGCTTGCTCTTCACTGATAAAGACATTTTCGATTTTTAGAAGGTCTTTATGGCCCAGTGCCGATGACGGTAAATTTAAACCTACGGTTACGCGTTGCTCTGACTTGTGCATCGAGAACAGTTTAAGAACCTTGATACCAATTTGCGCTGGGATATGGTCGATAACGGTGCCATTTTTGATTGCTTCAACCTGCAATTGAGTTTCTTTATTCATTGTTATTTCTCCCTCGATTACAGCGATTCATTTAGAACAAGTGCGAGCAAAGCTTCACGGGCGTAGACGCCGTTTTCAGCTTGCTGGAAATAATAAGCATGCGGTGTTTTGTCCACATCGACAGTGATTTCATCAACACGAGGAAGCGGGTGAAGCACTTTTAGATTATCACGTGCGCCTTCTAGCAGTGCTGCCGTTAAGATGTATGCCGATTTTATGTGCGCGTATTCAGATTCATCAAAACGCTCTTTTTGTACGCGCGTCATGTAGAGTACATCCAGCTCAGGGATAACTGTGTCCATATCAGTGTGTAAGCTGTATTCGATGCCAGCTTCATCTAACTCTTCACAGATATAGTCAGGCATGGCTAGAGCTTCTGGGGCGATGAAGAAGAAGCGCACATTGTTAAACTTCGCCAGAGCTTGCGTGAGTGAGTGGACTGTACGACCATATTTTAAATCACCGACAAATGCGACGTTTAGGTTATCTAGACGACCCTGAGTCTCCGCGATAGAGAACAGGTCTAGTAGTGTCTGAGTTGGGTGCTGGTTAGCGCCATCACCTGCGTTAATTACTGGTACGCCGTTAGAAAACTCAGACGCCAGGCGAGCAGCCCCTTCTTGTGGGTGACGCATAACAAACGCATCAACGTACGATGAGATAACTTGTACGGAATCCGCCAGTGTTTCACCTTTTTTCGCTAAAGAAGTATTGCCGCCATTATCAAAACCGATCACATCGCCACCAATGCGCTGAATTGCCGTTTCGAAAGAGAGGCGAGTACGGGTTGAAGGCTCGAAGAAACAGCTCGCAATGACTTTATTTTTTATCAACTCAGGCTTTTGCTCTGCTTTAAGTTCTCCAGCAGTTTTGACAATCAATTCCAGCTCTTCACGTGAAAGCTCAGGAATCGAGATAATGTGCTTGTTGTAAAGCGTGTTTGTCATAATCATCTTCCCAGTCATGAATTTTAGGCACAAAAAAGCCCCCCAATATGGGAGGCTTTAAAAACGGTTGGAAATAGCAAAATAACCTGCCAGTAAGCAATGTGGCTTACTCATTGTAAAACGTGTTGTTGCGTACGATTTACGTGGCATTAATTCACTACCTCCAGACAAATTGCCGAGCATTATACGCTGAAGATTTGTTAACGCAAGCGATTACATCGAGGCTTTTTGTGTCAACTTGCGTCTGTTACTAGCTCCCAAGTGTGGCAACCATCACAGCTTTAATTGTGTGCATTCGGTTCTCAGCTTCATCAAACACAATTGAGTGTTCAGATTCAAACACTTCTTCAGTCACTTCTAGCCCCTTCATACCATACTTTTCTGCGACTTCTTTACCAATGGTGGTTTCATCATTGTGGAAAGCCGGTAAGCAGTGCATGAATTTGACTTGTGGATTGCCTGTTTTGGCGATCACATCCATGTTGATTTGGTACGGGGTCATCATCGCAACTCGCTGATCCCAAGCATCTGGCGCTTCACCCATAGAAACCCAAACATCGGTATAGAGGTAGTCACAGCCTTGCACACCCTCATCAACATTTTCTGTAAGAGTAATTTTGGCGCCCGTGTTGTTGGCTATTGCTTGGCAAGCACTAACTAACTCTTCTTCAGGCCAGTAGGCTTTTGGCGCGACGAGGCGAATATCCATGCCCATTTTTGCTGCACCAACTAATAGAGAGTTGCCCATGTTGTTACGCGCATCACCTAAGTAAGCGAACTTGATCTCGTGTAATTGCTTGCCTCGGCCGTGCTCAAGCATGGTTAAGAAGTCAGCCAAAATCTGAGTCGGGTGGAATTCGTCCGTTAAGCCATTCCAAACTGGTACGCCAGCATAAGCGCCAAGTTCTTCGACGATCTCTTGGCCAAAACCACGATATTCGATTCCATCGTACATTCTTCCGAGGACGCGAGCGGTATCTTTCATCGATTCTTTATGGCCAATTTGAGAACCAGAAGGGCCTATGTAGGAAACCTGCGCACCTTGATCAAACGCTGCTACTTCAAAAGCGCATCGGGTACGTGTTGACGCTTTTTCGAAGATCAGTGCGATGTTCTTACCAACCAGTTTTTTCTGTTCCGTTCCAGCGTATTTTGCTTTTTTCAAATCAGCAGAAAGATCGAGCAGAAACTGAATCTCTTTTGGAGTGAAATCGAGTAGTTTGAGGAAGTTTCGGTTACGTAGATTAAAGGCCATGCTCCAGTCCTTGAATGTTCATTCACTTAATGGAGTTAGTTAAACATATTTATTAGCTGTTTGTGAATAATTATTTTAAACAAATGCCGAGATATGAATTATATCTCGGCAAAAGTGACTATAAATTCTCTTCAGCGAATTCGGCCAGACGGCTGCGAACCACACCATTTAGATGGATATTGGCGCTGCCTTCGAAGTTTTTAAACCGCTCAACCATATAGGTTAAGCCGGATGTCACAGGGGTTAGATAGTGGGAATCAATCTGCGCTAAGTTACCTGAGCAGACGATCTTGGTTCCTTCACCACAACGGGTGATGATGGTTTTGATTTGTGAAGCGGTGAGGTTTTGACACTCATCGAGTAACACGAATGCATTTTGGATTGATCGACCGCGCATAAAGTTGATCGACTTAAATTGAATATTGGCTTTGTCGCAGATGTACTTGAGCGATCCTTCGGTGCAATGATCGTTTTTGTGCAGCGCTTCAAGTGTATCGGTGATCGCGGCAAGCCAGGGCAGCATTTTCTCTTCTTCACTACCTGGTAAGAAACCAATCGACTCACCAATATCCGGTGTATTTCGAGTAACAATGATCTTATCAAACATCCCTTTCTCTATGGTCTGCTCCAGTGCAGAAGCCATCGCTAGGAGGGTTTTACCACTGCCTGCGGCACCCGTTAAGATCACCAGATCAATATCAGGATCAATCAGGGCATCCAGGGCCATACCTTGGTAGATGTTTTTCGGTGTAATATCCCAAGCTCGGCGGTGCATCAAACGTTCGCGGCTGAGATCTTTGAGTATCAATTTGTCTTGTTCGATCTCTTCCACTCGACCTGCAAAGTCACTCTCTTCATCGATCACATATTGATTAATGTAAGTTGGATCAAAAGGTTCACGATTTAGAGTGTGGTAAGTGCGACCGGCAAGGTTTTTACTCTCGACTTCATCGATGTTACTCCAAAAATCGCCTTCAATTTGTTGGAAGCCTTTGGTGAGGTATTGAACATCATCAATCAGTTGGTCAGTGCGATAATCTTCAACAAAACGTACGCCTGCGCCTTTGGCCCGCAAACGCATATTGATGTCTTTGGTGACTAATATGACTTCGCGTGGGGCGCGTTTGTTTTGCAGGTAAAGCACGCCATTTAAGATTCGATTGTCCCCTGCTTTATCTGCGAAAGCTTTAACGGTTTCTTGCAATTCGAAGTCAGCTAAAATCGCGATGTGTCCCGTGTTTTCAAAATCTTTGTTAACTGGGATCCCTTCGGAAATTTCATCCGGGGTTGCGTCTTTAAATATCGCTTCGAGCGCTCGGATCGCTACTCGCGCATCACGAGCGACATCGCGCTTGCTATCTTTAATTCTGTCGAGTTCTTCCAATACCGTCATCGGGATGATGACATCATGTTCTTTGAATGAGTAGATGGCTAGAGGTTCATGAAGAAGGATGTTGGTGTCTAGAACAAAGAATTTCCGGTCTGTGTCACCCATAAGCGTCTCCTTGCCGACATGCGGCTTGCTTACCCCTCATACTTTTGTATGAAGTGGTCTACCTGCGGTTATTAGCAGTGTTGTAGCCTGGTAATCAGAGATCGCTGATGGTTTGACTACAAAAACTGCAAACCCGTGTTGATCGTCATCTTAATCAATGCATCTCTTGTGCCAGCCAGAAACTTGACGCATGAGAAAGCACTTCATCATTAAGTATAAGCCTGTTTTTCAACACTCTTATGTAGAAATGCCATTGATTTCTTACACTTTGATGTCATGCAAAGGTTTGATAAAAAATTGTTGGATTTTGAGGCCTTTGTACGTGACCAATGTCACAGCTTCAAGTAAGATTAGCGACCTTTTTCTGCGCAGCGGCTGACCTCTATTTTCCCCGTCAGCGCCTTTCAAGTTGCAGCAGACTTACTACAATAAATAGACCCATTTTTAGACTTAAACAGATGAGGTAGTCGATTCATGACATTTGCTTTGGGCCAGCGCTGGATTAGCGATACGGAAAGCGATCTAGGTTTAGGAACCGTTGTAGCATTGGATGCTCGTACTGTGACATTAATGTTTGCAGCTTCTGAAGAAAACCGAGTGTATGCTCGAAATGATGCGCCCGTAACCCGAGTGACTTTTAACAGTGGCGACGTGATTGAATGCCAACAAGGTTGGTCACTGAAAGTTGAGCAAGTGGTAGAAGAGCAAGATCTGTTTACCTATATCGGTACACGCGAAGATACCGGTGAAGAGGGTGTGGTATTGCGTGAAATTATGCTCAGTAACCAGATCCGCTTCAACAAACCGCAAGACAAATTGTATGCAGGTCAAATTGATCGCATGGATAACTTTGTGCTGCGTTACCGTGCATTGATGAACCAGTATGAACAACATAAGAGCCCAATGCGTGGCCTATGTGGTATGCGCGCAGGTTTGATCCCTCATCAGCTCTATATCGCACATGAAGTTGGTCGTCGTCACGCACCGCGTGTATTACTTGCAGATGAAGTAGGTCTAGGTAAGACCATCGAAGCAGGTATGATCATCCACCAGCAAGTGTTGGCGGGTCGCGCCGAGCGTATCTTGATTGTTGTACCTGAAACGCTGCAACACCAATGGTTAGTTGAAATGATGCGTCGTTTCAATTTGCACTTCTCTATCTTTGATGAAGAGCGTTGTATTGAGGCGTTTGCTGACTCTGATAACCCGTTTGATACGCAGCAATACGTCCTATGTTCATTAGATTTCCTACGCAAGAGCCGTAAACGTTTTGAACAGGCGCTAGAAGGTGAGTGGGATCTGTTGGTGGTCGATGAAGCACACCACCTAGAATGGAGCCCAGAGAAACCAAGCCGTGAATACCAAGTGGTAGAAGGCTTAGCTGAACGTACTCCTGGTGTATTACTGCTAACTGCAACGCCAGAACAGCTTGGCCGCGAAAGCCACTTTGCACGTTTACGCTTACTCGATTCGGATCGTTTCTTTGATTACGAAGAGTTCGTTAAAGAAGAAGAGCAATATGCGCCAGTTGCTGATTCAGTGAGTGCGTTGTTCTCTGGTCAAAAACTAGAAAACGAAGCCAAAAACCAAATCACTGAATTACTGTCAGAGCAAGATGTGGAGCCGCTGTTCCGTATTATTGAGAGTGATAGTGACGAAGAAGAAAAAGCGAGCGCACGCCAAGAGTTGATCGACAACCTGATGGATCGTCACGGCACAGGTCGTGTTTTGTTCCGTAACACGCGCGCAGCGATCAAAGGTTTCCCTAAGCGTAATGTGAACCTACTACCGATGCCAATTCCTCAGCAGTACACCACATCGATGCGTGTATCTGGGATGATTGGCGGCAAGATGAGCGCAGAAGCTCGTGCGATTAAAAATCTTTACCCTGAAGAGATCTTTCAAGAGTTTGAAGGGGAAGACTCAAGCTGGTGGCAATTTGATAGCCGCGTAAACTGGCTACTAGAAAAAATTACCGAAAAACGTAGCGAGAAGATTCTTGTGATCGCTTCTCGTGCAAGTACTGCGCTTCAACTTGAGCAAGCACTGCGTGAGCGTGAAGGTATTCGTGCAACTGTATTCCACGAAGGCATGTCGATTCTTGAGCGTGATAAAGCGGCAGCTTACTTTGCTCAGGAAGAGGGGGGTGCTCAGGTTCTAATTTGTAGTGAAATTGGTTCTGAAGGTCGTAACTTCCAGTTCGCGAATCAGCTGGTGATGTTTGATTTACCGTTCAACCCGGATTTACTTGAACAACGTATTGGCCGCTTGGACCGCATCGGCCAAAGCCGCGATATCGACATCCATGTGCCATACCTACAAGGTACCTCTCAAGCCATTTTAGCGCGTTGGTTCGATGAAGGTTTAAATGCGTTTGCGGAAACCTGTCCAACAGGGCGTATGGTTTATGACAAGTATGCTGATAACTTAATTGAGATGCTCGCTTCAGGCGATACGACAGAGCTAGATGACATCATTGCTCAGTCTGCTGTGATGAACAAAGAGCTAAAATCTCAGCTTGAACAAGGCCGAGACCGCCTGCTAGAAATGCACTCTAATGGCGGCGAAAAAGCGCAGGCGATCGTCGACAAGATTGCGGCAACAGACGGTGATACTAACCTAGTCACTTTTGCTCTTAGCCTATTTGATACCATTGGTTTAGACCAAGATGACAAAGGCGAAAATGCGCTTGTGGTGACGCCATCAGAGCATATGTTAGTGCCGAGCTATCCGGGCCTACCATACGAAGGTGCAACGATTACTTTTGATCGTGAAACGGCGCTATCTCGCGAAGATATGAACTTTATTAGTTGGGAACACCCAATGATTCAAGGTGGTATCGATCTGTTGATGAGTGAAGGCGTGGGTACAACCGCGGTATCGCTACTGAAAAACAAAGCGCTGCCAGTGGGTACTATGCTGCTTGAGCTGATCTACAAAGTGGACGCGCAAGCGCCAAAACGCAGCGGTATTGCCCGTTTCTTACCAACGACGCCAATTCGTTTGATGCTAGATGGCAAAGGCAACGACTTATCCGCTCAAGTTGAGTTTGAAAGCTTTAACCGTCAATTGAGCCCGGTAGGTCGTCATATTGCGACTAAGTTGGTGGCATCTGTACAAGCTCAAGTGCACCAGTTAGTTGCGGCGGGTGAGACGCTTATCGTTGAGAAAGTGGAAGCGATTCGTAATAAAGCTCAGCAAGAGATGCAAGCTAGCCTAAACAGTGAACTAGAGCGCTTGCAGGCATTGAAAGCGGTCAACCCAAATATCCGTGATGAAGAGATTGATGCAATTGATGAGCAAATCAAAGAGCTAACGGGCTACATTGGCCAAGCTCAGTATCAATTGGATTCGTTACGAATGATCGTTGTATCGCATAATTGATGCGCTCTTAGAACTCTTAAATTAAACCCAGCATAACGCTGGGTTTTTATTGGATTAATACAATGGCTATGACCGAATACAACCCGCCGCGCGAACCGTGGGTTGATATCGTATTTGAAGATGAACATATCTTAGCGGTGAACAAGCCGTCTGGCCTGCTCTCGGTACCAGGGCGTTTGGCTGAGCACTACGACAGTATGTGGTCACGTTTGGTCGCGCTCTACCCAGATATTCAAGTGGTACACCGCTTAGATATGGATACATCAGGTTTGATGCTGCTCGCTAAGCACAAAGAAGCGGAGCGCTCGCTAAAAAAGCAGTTTCAATATCGCCTTACTCATAAAGTCTATTATGCGCGTGTTTGGGGTCACCCAGAGCATAACGAAGGTGAGGTTGACTTGCCTTTAATTTGCGATTGGCCGAATCGCCCGAGGCAGAAAGTGTGCTTTGACGATGGCAAGCCGTCGCAGACTTTATATCAAGTGGCTAAACGTGAAGAGAAAACATCGATCGTGCGCTTGTTGCCAGTCACGGGACGCTCACACCAGCTTCGTGTTCACATGCAGGCATTAGGTCATCCGATTGTCGGTGATGAGTTCTACTCGCAAGGTGAGGCGTTTGAGTTTTCTGATCGCCTTGAGCTACACGCGTCAGAACTGAGTTTTTATCACCCTCAAAGTGAACAGCTGCAAAGCATTTTTGTTCCATGTGACTTCTATCTTGAAGCAGAAGCAATGATCTTTAACTATTTTTCGCCTGTGCGAGAATTGCCTGATTATAAAACGCTGCCACGCTCATAATTTCCTCATCTAATCATTAGGCAGCGAAAGGAGATCTTATGTCGCTGCCGAACTCTTCTCTACCTGCTGTTGTGTTTCTTGATCGAGCTACGATCCCTACTCAAATTGATTTACCGTTGCCTCCCTTTGAACATCAATGGATCGAATACGATTTTACCTCTCCCGAACAGGTTGTTGAGCGCTTGAAAGGTGTGCAAGTTGTGATCACCAATAAGGTGGTGCTTGATCGAGAGCGATTAAGCCAACTGCCAGATCTCAAACTGATCGCTGTGTCTGCAACCGGGTTTAATAATGTGGATATTGAGTATTGTCGTCAGCATGGAATTGCGGTGGCCAATGTTCAAGGCTATGCCACTCAATCGGTGCCTGAACATGTTATTGCGATGATATTTGCTTTAAAGCGCAATCTTAAAGGCTATCACAATGATATTGCAGCGGGAGAGTGGCAGCGTAATAAGCAGTTTTGCTTTTTTACCCACCCTATTACTGATGTGGCAGGGTCAACGCTTGGAGTTATTGGCAGCGGGGCGTTAGGAAGTGCGACGGCTGCATTAGCCAAAGCGATTGGTATGAACGTCATATTCGCAGAACGAAAGAGTGCTCAAAATCGCCGAGAAGGCTTTTATCCTTTTGAACAGGTACTGGCTATGTCGGATGTCATTACACTTCACTGCCCATTGAGCGAGCAAACTAAGAACTTGATTGGTCGAGCGGAACTTGCACAGATGAAACCGACTGGCGTTGTGATAAATACCGGCAGAGGTGGATTAGTTGATGAAGAAGCATTGATCGACGCGCTTAAAACCGGTGTGATCGCTGGGGCAGGTGTCGATGTGTTTACTGACGAGCCTGCTGATGAATCAAATTCATTGATTGCCAATATGCACATACCCAACCTTTTACTCACACCTCACGTCGCGTGGGGGAGCGATTCGTCAATTCAACAATTGGCGAACATTTTGATCGATAACATCACTGCATTTATGGAAGGCAAAGAGCAGAATCGTGTCGTGTAAATTAGCCTGTAAATTGCATTGAAGTTATTGATTTTTATATAAATAGTTAAGTGTGAGCTAGATCGCTGCTTGAGAAGCTTTCTGAATGGTTTTATAGACCTTATTAATAAAATGTAAGAAATTACGTTTTTAAAAATAATTTATAAATCATACGTCAGGGATTTAATCGCTATGGAACAACAACAGCTTACAAACCCCGTCTCATTCAACGGAAGAGGCGGTGAGTTTTTTGGTATTTGGATCGTTAATATTCTTCTTTCGATCATTACTTTGGGAATTTATTCAGCTTGGGCTAAGGTAAGAACCAAACGTTACTTTTATGGCAACACCCATATTGATGGTGACAACTTTGAATATCATGCTCAGCCTATTCAAATTTTAAAAGGACGTTTAGTCGCGTTAGCTGTCGTTTTAGCTTGGTCTATCTCAAGTAACTTTTTCCCAGTAGCAAGCATGGCGTTATTACTGGTGTTTTACGCTGCATTGCCTTGGTTACTTTGGAGCAATGCTCGCTTTGATGCTGCGATGACCAGTTATCGTAACGTTCACTTCTCTTTTACCGCACCACTTAAACAAGCTTACGTTACTTTACTTGGACGTGGTGTTGGTGCGCTATTAATAATGATGACCTACATTGGAATCATTATTGCGGTATCGAGCGTTTCTGTTGTCACTGCGGTATTAATGGGGGCGGGTGCCTTTGTTCTTATGTCAGTGATTTACGCTTGGGTGATTGCAGGCGCGCATCAATTCTTCACCAATGGCTACCAATATGGTGATTGGAAATTCAGTGCTGACTTAAAACTGGGCTTCTTCGTTAAACTGTACCTGAAGGCTCTACTGATGGGTGTGGTTGCAGCGCTCGTTTTCTTACTGATTATGTTCTTCGGCTTAATGGGAAGCCTAGACATGACACAGGTGCTCAATGGTGATTTCAGTTCACTGAGTGAAAATCTAACAGGTGCTTGGCTTATGTTTGCTGCGTATGGCGTGATGATTGTGTTGTCGATTACATTGACGGCATATACCACGACATGTATCCGTAACTACATCTTCTCTCAATTAGCAGCTAAGCACGAAGAGCAGGCTGACGTTGAATACCAGTTCGTGTCTAAACTAACCGTTTCGAGTTACGTTTGGTTGGTACTATCAAACTTCCTTCTTCAGGTGGTAACACTCGGTATTGCGCGTCCATGGGTGATGGTTCGTACATCTCGCTATCTTGCCGATCGTACGGCAGTGATTGGTGATATGTCATACCTGGTTGCTCGAAACGAAGCATCAGATGTGAAATCTGCGGTCTCTGATGAAGTTGCTCAGGCATTTGATTTAGGTATCGGAATTAGCTAATGCGAATCAAAGGTTCAGCTTTTCCTCCCAATAGCTCAGTACGTCATAGTGCTGAGCTAGACACTTCCCAAGCGGGATTTATCAGTTTAATTGTTGATGATGAAACGATTCGTTGTGATGTTAATTGGATTGAGATAAGTGTCCCAGTTGGCAAGCTTCCGATTCGTTTTAAGCTGCCTGATGGTTGGATGTTCGTTGCTGAACGATCTCCTCAGATAAGCCAATGGCTGAAGGAAAATAGGAAATCTGGATGGGTTGATAAGATCGAAGGCAATGTTTTTGCTTGGATTTTCTCTGCACTGATTTGTCTTTGTGTTGTCATTGGAAGCTATCATTATCTATTACCTTGGGTGAGCCAAAAAGTGGCAGAGTCGGTGCCTGACTATGTGGCTATCGCCTTAGGAAATAAAGTCTTAGACAGCTTCGATGAACATTGGGAGAAGAGTCAGTTACCTGTAAACCAGCAGCAACAAATTCGTTTACGCTTACAGGAGCATCTCACGCAGTTATCGCCATTGCCTTATTCCATTGAGGTAGAGTTTCGTTCTTCTGACATGGGAGCCAATGCGTTTGCACTGCCTGGCGGAAAAATTGTTGTGCTCGATGATCTCGTCAAGCTTGCGCAAAGTGATCAACAGCTCGATAGCATTCTTTTGCACGAAGTTGGCCATGTACACCATCAGCATATGTTGAAGAAACTGGTTCATTCGAGCTTGCTGTCTGTTGGAGTATCCTTGTTGGTTGGGGAGAGTTCGGGTGTGATTGATAACCTTGCAGGTCTTGGTGTGTTCTTTTTGTCTAATGGTCACTCTCGTGAAGCAGAGTTGCAAGCGGACGAATACGCTAAACAGAGTATGCTGACAATTTATGGTAGTAGTGAGCCGATGGCTGAAATGTTCGAACTCTTCAGGGCACAAGAGTGGGTTGAAGTCCCCGAGTGGTTGAATTCACATCCAGACTTTGAGCAGCGAATTGAAGCAGCAAGAGAGTAATTGTTTTTCAGTAAACAAAAAAGGCAGCGAAATCGCTGCCTTATTTATTTTTTGAACTCAATTACAGAGCAGCAATGGTTGCCTTCTGCTCTTCAAGTTTCGCTAGTGTCTCTTGGTAACCAACGAGTTTCTCTCGCTCTTTCGCGATAACCGCTTCCGGTGCTTTAGCAACGAAACCTTCGTTACCTAGCTTACCTTCTATGCGCTTGATTTCGCCGTGCGTTTTCTTCACTTCTTTATCAAGACGAGCAAGTTCAGCGTCTTTGTCGATCAGACCTGCCATTGGGATCATCAGTTCAGATTGACCGACTAGCTTAGTTGCACAAGCTGGAGTCTCTACGCCATCAGCAAGAACAGTTAGGCTATCTAGCTTAGCGAGAGAGTTTAGAACTACCTTGTTCGCTTCGATACGAGCCGCGTCTTTCTCGTTAGCAACCTTGATCATCACTTCTAGACCTTTGCTAGGTGCAATGTCGTACTCTGCACGTAGGTTACGGATAGCCGTAATGAAAGTCTTAACCCACTCGATGTCTTCTACGATCTCAGCGTTGAAGTTATCTTCGTTAAACTGAGGAAGCGCTTGAGTCATAATAGTGTCGCCTTCAACACCGTCTACTAATGGCTTAACACTCTGCCAGATAGATTCAGTGATGTAAGGAAGCACTGGGTGAGCAAGACGTAGTGTCTTCTCTAGAACCGTGATCAGCATGTAGCGAGTTGCTTGTTGCTGAGCTTCTGTGCCTTTCCAAAGAACAGGCTTAGTTAGCTCTAGGTACCAGTCACAGAATTGGTTCCAGATGAATTCGTAAAGCGTGTTTGCTGCCATGTCTAGACGGTAGTTGTCTAGGTGAGCGTTAAACTCTTTCGCTGCTAGCTCAAACTGAGATTCAATCCACTTATCCGCTAGAGAGAATTCCATGTTTGCACGGTCTTCAGCTGATAGTGACATGCCACAATCGTGCTCTTCTGTGTTCATCAGTACGTAACGGCTCGCGTTCCATAGCTTGTTACAGAAGTTACGGTAACCTTCAAGACGCTTCATATCCCAGTTGATGTCACGGCCAGTAGAAGCCATTGCAGCAAGAGTGAAACGCAGTGCATCAGTACCGTATGGTTCGATACCGTTTTCGAAAGTCTTACGAGTGTTCTTCTCGATCTTCTTCGCTAGCTGAGGCTGCATCATGTTGCCACAACGCTTCTCTACTAGAGACTCAAGGTCGATACCATCGATCATGTCGATAGGGTCAAGTACGTTACCTTTAGACTTAGACATCTTGTCGCCGTTTTCGTCACGGATTAGACCCGTTACGTAAACTGTCTTGAATGGTACTTGAGCTTTACCATTTTCATCTTTGTTGAAGTGCATGGTCATCATGATCATACGTGCAACCCAGAAGAAGATGATGTCGAAGCCCGTTACTAGAACGTCTGAAGGGTGGAATGTTTTCAGATCTTCAGTTTGCTCAGGCCAGCCTTGAGTACCGAACGTCCAAAGAGCAGAAGAGAACCAGGTATCGAGTACATCGTCGTCTTGGCGAAGAACTACAACCGGTGCAAGGTTGTTGTTTGCACGTACTTCTTCTTCAGTACGACCTACATAAACGTTGCCGTCGTTGTCGTACCAAGCTGGGATACGGTGACCCCACCAAAGCTGACGAGAGATACACCAGTCTTGAATGTCACGCATCCAAGAGAAGTACATGTTTTCGTATTGCTTAGGAACGAATTGGATCTCACCATCTTCAACCGCTTTAACAGCAGGCTCAGCAAGAGGTGCAGCACGTACGTACCATTGGTCAGTTAGCATTGGTTCGATAACCACGCCACCACGGTCGCCGTAAGGAACCGTTAGGTCGTGATCTTTGATTTCGTCAAGTAGACCGAGTTCTTCAAACTCAGCAACGATTGCTTTACGAGCAGCAAAACGCTCCATGCCGTGGTATTTAGCTGGTAGCTCAGGAGAGTAAACATCGCTAGCTTCACCGTTAGTAGTGAATACTTCAGCTGCATCACGGATGTCTGCGTTGAAGGTTAGGATGTTGATCATTGGTAGGTTGTTACGCTTACCAACTTCGTAGTCATTGAAATCGTGCGCAGGGGTGATCTTCACACAACCTGTGCCTTTTTCCATATCTGCGTGCTCATCGCCTACGATAGGAATAAGACGGTTAACGATAGGAAGTAGGATCTCTTTACCGATAAGATCTTTGTAGCGTGGATCTTCTGGGTTTACAGCAACACCAGTATCACCAAGCATTGTCTCAGGACGAGTAGTCGCAACAACAATGTAGTCTTTACCTTCTGCTGTCTTCACGCCGTTTGCTAGCGGGTAGCGGAAGTGCCACATGTGGCCTTTTTTGTCTTTGTTTTCAACTTCAAGATCAGAAATTGCAGTGTGCAGTTTAGGATCCCAGTTTACTAGACGCTTACCACGGTAGATTAGGTCTTCTTCGTATAGACGAACGAATACCTCTTGAACGGCATTAGATAGACCGTCATCCATTGTGAAACGCTCACGGTCCCAGTCAACAGATGCGCCAAGGCGACGAAGCTGTTTAGTGATGGTGCCACCAGATTCGTTTTTCCATTCCCAGATTTTGTCGATGAAAGCATCGCGACCGTAATCGTGCTTAGTTTTGCCTTCTTCTGCAGCGATCTTACGCTCAACAACCATCTGAGTAGCGATACCTGCGTGGTCAGTACCAACTTGCCAAAGAGTGTTTTTACCCTTCATTCGTTCAGCACGGATTAGAGTATCCATGATCGTATCTTGGAACGCGTGGCCCATGTGCAGGCTACCAGTGACGTTCGGTGGCGGGATCATGATGCTGTAAGCTTCTTTAGTCGTGTCACCGTGTGGCTTGAAGTAGCCTTTCTCTTCCCAAGCTTGGTATAAAGCTTGTTCAATTGAAGTTGGGTTATATGTCTTTTCCATAGTACTCATTTACTGGATACGTTGATGGTAATCGTAGTCAATCTTTATAAGTGAACTCTCTAAATGGAGAGCTTAACTATAAGGATTGACCGGTTGCATATTTTGTTGCGAGGGTCTGTTGACCTTTCGCGGTTAAATTTTGTTCGAGATAAAATCGTTTGAGGCGCGGCAAGGGGTGTATAGCCTAGTCATTCTAAGTGAATACCCCTTAACAAAGCATAAAACGATTTTAGCCGAACCCTTCGGGCAGCGTTTGTGGTTCATTTCTACTGCGTTATCGGCTTTTCGTGTAGGCAAGCTACATTTCAAAGCCTCTGCCTTGTATAAATTTCCCACAAACAGCTGCAAAAAACAGCTCGAAAGGTCAACAGACCCTATCTGTGTACGATCTCGATCGTTTGTAGCTGATAGCCAGCTTGACGGTAGATTTTATATCTTTCTCGCGCCAGTTGCTTGGCTTTTTCTTCGCAAGGGACGAAGTCTACCACCTCTGCAAACTTGTTCGCAAAGGTTGTCTCATTTTCAGCCAAATTTATTATCAATTGCCTGTTCCAAGAGGGTTTGACTGCTTGATAACCGATCTCGACATTGGTTGCATACTTGGGGCCTTCGCCGACTAAATTATGAGCGATAAATTGAGCGGGGTCGACTTGCCAAAATCGTTCAGCGAGCTGCTCTGCGTGTGGTTTATCATTACAATTGAGATAGACTTTAGCGCCTTGTTTAGCAAAATGCTGGGCAAGAAAAAGCACGTATTCACCAAACCCATCCTCTGTCGCTTGAGGTGAGTTATCTGCAATAAGGTAAAACGTAGCGTTAGCCATAAATCATCTCCCGCTTGATAAAGATAAATCAGCGCAATTAAAAAAGGGCCTTTCGGCCCTTTTCATTATTTTGAGGTCTGCTCCTCAGTCTCTTGGCCACTTCGGTTAAGTAAGAATTGGACAAGCATTGAGACTGGACGACCGGTTGAACCTTTCGCTGCACCAGACTTCCACGCAGTACCTGCGATATCAAGGTGCGCCCAGTGGTATTTCTTCGCGAACTTCGATAGGAAACAACCTGCCGTGATAGTGCCCGCAGGACGACCACCGATGTTAGCCATATCCGCAAATTGGCTCTTCAGCTGCTCGTGGTATTCGTCAGCCATTGGTAGACGCCACGCACGGTCGCTCGCTTGCTCAGAAGCATTAACTAGCTCATGAGATAGCGGGTTATGGTTAGAGATAACCGCACTGATGTTGTGACCAAGAGCCATGATACAAGCGCCTGTTAGTGTTGCAACATCAACCACACACTCTGGTTCGAAGCGTTCAACGTAAGTCAAAGCATCACAAAGAACTAAACGACCTTCAGCATCAGTATTTAATACTTCAACAGTTTGGCCCGACATAGTTGTTAGGATATCACCAGGACGGTAAGCGTTGCTGCCTGGCATGTTTTCACAGCCCGCAAGAACACCAACAACGTTTAGTGGTAAGTTTAGCTTCGCTAGCGCTTTCATTGTACCGAATACAGACGCTGCACCACACATGTCGTACTTCATCTCATCCATGCCTTCGCTTGGCTTGATAGAAATACCGCCTGAATCGAAAGTAAGGCCTTTACCGACAAGCACGATTGGTTTTGCTTCTGGATCTGGATTGCCCTTGTACTCCATGATTGACATCATAGATTCATTCTTAGAGCCACGACCTACCGCTAGGTAAGAGGTCATGCCCAGTTTTTCCATCTCTTGCTCACCAATGATCTTGGTTGTTACTGTCTCGTAATCATCCGCTAGGCGACGAGCTTGAGAAGCTAGGTAAGCTGGGTTTGCAATGTTTGGTGGCATGTTGCCAAGATCTTTTGACGCTTTCACGCCAGACGCGATCGCTAAACCGTGTGCGATTGCTTTTTCGCCTAGGTTTAACTCACGACGTGTTGGTACGTTAAATACTAGCTTACGTAGTGGGCGACGCGTTTCTGGTTTTACGCTCTTGAACTGATCAAAGGTGTATAGACCATCTTTAGTCGCTTCAACCGCCTGACGCACTTTCCAGTACGTATCGCGACCTTTAACGTGCAGTTCTGTAAGGAAACATACTGCTTCCATCGAGCCGGTTTCGTTTAGCGTGTTGATCGTCTTTTGAATAATTTCTTTGTATTGACGTTCGCCTAGCTCGCGCTCTTTACCACAACCTACGAGTAGAACTCGCTCTGAAAGGACACCTGGTACTTGATGAAGCAGTAGCATCTGCCCTGGTTTACCTTCTAGGTCACCACGGCGAAGTAGTGAACTAATATAGCCATCGCTGATTTTATCGAGCTGCTCAGCTACTGGAGAAAGACGGCGTGGTTCAAACACACCTACAACGATACATGCGCTACGTTGCTTCTCTGGGCTACCACTCTTTACACTGAACTCCATGCGTACTCCTACATCCTGAAGACAAATAGAACTAAATGTTAGATAATGTCGTCTTACTTGTTGATTCCTTAGTCGGAACTATCCTTAAATAAGCGCGTTAACAGTTAGCCAAAAATTTAAAAAATAAAAGGTTCAACGGGAAATTATAGTGATTCAATTAAAAAAACAAGTTTTGTATAGGTAATTTCAGCGTGATTATTGTTAGATATTTGATCCGCGAGACACTCAAGAGCCAATTAGCCATCTTTTCGGTACTTTTACTGGTCTTTATTAGTCAGACTTTTATCAAGGTGCTAGGAGATGCAACTGATGGTGATATTCCCGCTCGCCTAATTTTATCCATTGTTGGTTTGAACATTCCTAAAATGGGATTGTTGATGCTGCCGATGAGTTTGTATATCGGTATTTTGCTTACCTTTGGTCGATTATACAGCGAAAGTGAAATTACCGTCATGAATGCGACAGGGATGGGAAGTAAACCTCTGATTCGTGCCGCGATGTCATTGGCATTGATTACGACTGTAATTGCAGCATTTAACTCACTTTACCTAGCTCCGTGGGCATTAGAAAAAGAAGCGCAGCTTACCGAGCAAGTAGCAGCTGAAAATAGCGTTGATCTGTTAAAAGCTGGCCAGTTCCAACGCACACCTGACGGCTCTTCTGTGGTGTTCATTGACGAAATCAAAGACAAAAAGTTGAATAATGTCTTTGTTGCTCAGTTAAGTGCGCGTGACAGTATTTTACCGAGTGTAATGTTCTCCGATTCAGGCAAAGTGAAAGAAACCAAAGATGGTCGCCAAATGATCGTAATGCAAGATGGCACCCGATACGAAGGTATTCCAACCCGACTCGATTACATGGTCACTGAATTTGAACAATACAGTGGTGTGATTGGTGAGCGTGAAGTTGAGGCGAGAAAGCGCAGCTGGGGTGCAATCCCAACGCTAGAGTTGATTGATGATCCCGATCTATGGGCGCAAGCCGAATTGCAATGGCGAATCTCTCTGTTTATTTGTATTCCTTTGCTTACTATGCTGGTTGTACCTTTATCTGCGGTGAATCCTCGTCAAGGGCGCTTTGCTAAGATGGGGCCAGCCATTCTGACCTATTTCGTCTATTTCATTACCGTAACAACGATGAAATCTGCGATTGAAGATGGGGATATTCCAACCATTGTAGGTATGTGGCCCGTCAATTTCGCGCTTTTAGTCGCAGCCATTACGGTTAATGTAATAGACAGCGTTCCTGTACGCAGAATGAAAGACAAATTTAAACAGCGTAAGGTGGCGTAAACCGTGTTTAAGATTTTAGATCTCTATATTGGTCGCACCATTATCGCGACAACGGCTATGGTTTTGGCAACCTTAGTGGGTCTTTCCGGGGTGATACGTTTCGTTGAGCAACTTCGTAGTGTAGGTAAGGGGAGTTATGACCTCCTCAATGCCTTTTACTTTGTTATGCTGGGCGTCCCGCGTGATATCGAAATGTTCTTTGCAATGTCAGTATTGCTTGGAGCTTTGATTGGCTTGGGCATGTTGGCTTCAAGCTCTGAATTAGTGGTCATGCAAGCGTCGGGTTACTCAAAGTTAGATATCGGTACTTCTGTGCTAAAAACCGCCATCCCCTTGATGCTAGTGATTATGGCTTTGGGTGAGTGGGGGGCTCCGCCAGCACAAAAAATGGCGCGTGAACTGCGTTCTTTCTCTCTTTCAGGTGGTCAAATTGTGTCGGTTAGGAGTGGTGTCTGGGCGCGGGATGCTAATGACTTTATCTTTATCTCCAAAGTGGAAAATGACTCTTTATATGGCTTAAAAGTGTGGCGCTTTGATGATAACAAGCAGTTGTTCCAAGTGATTTTCGCTCCAACGGTAGATTACCAAGGTGACAATCAATGGTTAATGCATGATGCACAAATTACCGATATGGCCGATAAAGTGGAATTAGCTAAATCAACGGTGGAAGAATATCATTGGTCCACATCTTTGGTTCCAGACAAGCTAGAAGTTGTGAAGGTCAAACCTGAAGAATTAGCTGTCAGTGGCTTGTATGACTATGTGACCTACTTAAACGAATCTGAGCAAGACTCTTCACGTTATGAATTGGCTTTGTGGCGTAAAGTGACTCAGCCGTTTTCAATTGCAGTGATGATGTTATTAGCCCTATCATTTGTTTTTGGCCCGCTGCGTAGTGTCAGCATGGGGGCAAGAATTTTGTCTGGTGTGGTTGCTGGTTTTACCTTTTACATCTCGAGTGAGTTCTTTGGTCCGCTGGCTCTGGTTTATGGCATACCGCCAGCCTTTGGCGCCGTGATGCCAAGCATTGTGTTCTTATCAATTGCGGTCATGTTGTTGAGAAGAAAGCTCTGAGAACAATACACTTTGTACTATGAAAAACGGCAGCCAATCGGCTGCCGTTTTTGTCTGTTTAGCAAGAAAACTAGAGTAGTTTCTTCAAACGGTATAACTCTTCCAATGCCTGGCGCGGTGTTAAATCATCGGGGTCGATGTTGGCTAATGCTTCCTCAACTTCGCTTGGTTCTGGAATTAAGCTCAATTGATTGGCGATATCGACCGCTGAACTACTTTTAGGTGTTGCATTGTCGTTTTGGCTTAGCAACTCAAGCTGGGACAGTTTGGCGCGCGCATTTTTAATGACACTCTTTGGCACGCCAGCAAGGCCAGCTACAGCAAGACCATAAGATTTGCTTGCCGCTCCTTCTTGGACGGCGTGCATAAAGGCAATGCTGTCACCATGCTCGACGGCATCAAGATGGACATTGGCTAAATGAGGGATCTGGTTTGGTAGCTCAGTTAGCTCGAAGTAGTGAGTAGCAAACAGGGTCATTGAACCTAATTCTTTCGCTAACCACTCAGCACTTGCCCAAGCCA
>Ga0209272_10000386_pt1 | contig 38437 bp, 34 predicted proteins | sample tdDd002_FD_187125 | JGI IMG/M metagenome (GOLD analysis project Ga0209272, IMG submission 187125) | Marine sediment microbial communities from the Atlantic coast under amendment with organic carbon and nitrate - tdDd00.2 (SPAdes)... | ecosystem: Environmental > Aquatic > Marine > Coastal >...
GAAAATAAAATATGTGATTGTCGACGCAGTTTTCGAGTTTTTGCCTCATCCTTTTCATCTGCTCCTAAAATATCAACCGTAAAGGAAGTTGTTAAGGAAGTTAAAGCCGAATCGGCACTTGAGTATGCCGCAGCCATTAAACCGACTAAAAAGAAAAGACTTACAACAGGTCCTAAATGCTGAGTTGCTAACATCGGAAACAAGTCATCTCCTCTTTCAGGAATGGCAATGCCTTCGTGTTGAGCAAAAAGAATAAGAAGAGCTCCTAATACTAAAAATAATAGGTTTGCTGGTATAAAAGCAAATCCATACCAGTACATGTTCTTTTTGGCTTCACCTAAATTTTTACAACTCAAGTTTTTTTGCATCATATCCTGGTCTAATCCAGTCATTACAATTGTAATAAAGGCTCCAGTTAAAAACTGCTTAAAGAAATTCTGTTTACTTTGCCAATCATCAAATATAAATACTTGCGAATATTCACTTTTACTAATCATAGCGCTTAAGCCAGATATATCGAGTTGAAGTTTATCCATTATCAAATAAATACTCACACCAACAGCTAATAGCATGAAAAGCGTTTGTAAAGTATCTGTCCATACTATCGTTTTAATCCCACCTTTAAAAGTGTACAGCCAAATCAGTAAAATTGTAATGATTACTGTTACGGCAAAAGGAATTCCCCAGGCATCGAACACTGTAATTTGCAATACATTTGCCATTAAAAACAACCGAAAAGAAGCTCCAATGGTTCGTGAGAGTAAGAAAAAAGACGCACCGGTTTTATAAGCTATTTTGCCAAATCTCCCATCTAAATAAGTATAGATTGAAGTAAGATTTAATTTGTAATAAAGCGGCAATAGAATATTAGCTACGACTATATATCCTAACATGTATCCCAAAACCATTTGCATGTATGTAAAATCAATAGACTTTACCCAGCCAGGAACCGAAATAAAAGTAACACCAGATAAGGAAGCGCCAACCATTCCAAAAGCCACAACATACCAAGGCGATTGTTTGTTACCCACAAAAAATCCTTTGTTATCAGCTTTTCTTCCGGTGAAATATGAAATCAACAGTAAAAGGGCAAAATACCCAACAACTACAGATAGAATGGTAATTGGTGACACAGGCTAAATTTTAGAATGAATCTCAAAAATAGGCAAAGCGTTGATTTAATCAAATCCCATGGATTAGAGAAAATCCTACGATTTTCGTATAAATTGTTACTTTTGGTGACAGAAACGAATTGATGACAGATGAGCTACACTAATTTTCCTTCTAAATTGCTTGAGAATGCAGTTGCTGAATTTTCAAAACTTCCTGGCATTGGAAGAAAAACAGCTCTGCGCTTGGTTTTACATTTGCTAAACCAACCCAAGGAAGATGTACATCGTTTTGGCGCATCCATCACCCAACTTCGCGATGAAATAAAACATTGTACTTCCTGCTATAACATTTCAGATACTGAGGTTTGCGACATTTGTGCCAATCCAAAACGTGATCACGAAACAATCTGTGTTGTAGAAAGTATTCGAGATGTAATGTCTATAGAAAGAACTCAGCAATACAATGGAATTTATCATGTATTAGGTGGCATTATTTCACCAATGGATGGTGTTGGTCCTAGCGATTTGCAAATTGATCCCCTTATTAAAAAAGCCAAAGAAGGTAAAATGAAAGAAGTAATTTTAGCTTTAAGCACCACAATGGAAGGCGATACTACCAACTTTTTTCTTTACAAAAAGATGAACAAATTCGAACTGAATATCACTACAATTGCACGAGGTGTTTCCATTGGTGACGAATTGGAATATACCGATGAAATTACTTTAGGTAGATCAATTCTTCATAGAACTCCTTTTGATCAGAATTTAAAATAAACAATTCTAAAAATTCAGTAATTCGTAAGGTTCCTAATAGCCCCACCAACTTTTTGCTTTCATCTTATAACTTTTTACTATCTGCTTATCGATAAATAGAATCTTAAGATACGTTTGTCTTTTTCTGCATTTTTATTAAATTCGCATAGTATTTAGACTAAATAAACACAATCATAAACAACACTAACTCCGATTTGTATTTAGATTCTGTGATTAACAATTTTAAATATCCATCGGCTTTGCCTATCTTCATAGGTATCAAAAAAACAATCACACATGGCTAAAATAGAAATTCTGATTCCTGCTATGGGGGAAGGAATCACTGAAGCAACCGTTACTCAATTCCTAAAAAAAGAGGGTGATTTTGTAGAAGAAGAAGAATCCTTAATGGAAATTGCAACTGATAAAGTTGACTCTGAAATTCCTGCACCACAAAGTGGTAAAATCGCAAAATTCCTTGTTGCAGAGGGAGATGTTGCCCAAGTTGGTGAGATAGTCGCAATTATAGTACCTGAAGGAGAAGATCTAAATGAAGAGGAAGCTACTGTTTCTGTAAAAAAGCTAGTTGAAGAAGAAATAGTATTTGAAATTCCGAAGGAAATTTCGAATTCAGAATCGGAACCAAAACTAACAAGCAAAACCGAGAACGGATCGTTCATTTCTCCTTTAGTCCGTAAAATTGCTCAAGAAGAAAACATCAGTTTACAAGAATTGAATTCCTTAGAAGGTTCGGGGGAACACAAGAGAATTACAAAAAAGGATATTCTGCAATTTATCGAAGATAAAAAGTCGACTCCTATAGTGAAAGAACCTATTGTTGCTCCTGTAAGTTCTTCAGTTGTTGCTCCTGTTCAGAAATCTTATGATGGTGAAAATGTGGAAATTATTGAAATGGATCGTATGCGTAAATTAATTGCGCAATACATGGTCAATTCTAAACAAGTTTCGCCTCATGTCACTTCATTTATTGATGTTGATGTTACTGGTTTGGTACAATGGAGAAATAAAGTAAAGAATGAATTTTTGCAGAAAGAAGGTCAGAAATTAACCTTCACTCCTATTTTTGTTGAAGCTGTTACTAAAGCTTTGAAAGACTATCCAATGGTTAATGTTTCGGTTGATGGAGATAAAATCATTCGTAAAAAATTCATCAATATTGGAATGGCTACTGCGCTGCCAAGTGGCAATTTAATTGTTCCAGTTATTAAATCTGCAGATGAGAAAAACCTGACCGGCATTACCAAAACGGTTAATGATTTAGCAGACAGAGCTCGTTCAAACAAGCTACAACCGGATGAAATTAAAGGAAGTACATTTACCATTACCAATTTAGGTGCTTTTGGTAGCACAACTGGTACTCCTATTATTAATCAGCCTGAGGTTGCAATTTTAGCCGTTGGAGCAATAAAAAAGAAACCTGCTGTAATTGAAACACCGCAAGGAGACACAATTGGAATCAGGAATATTATGGTTCTTTCTCTTTCTTACGATCATCGCGTGGTAGATGGTGCTTTAGGTGGAATGTTCCTAAAAAGAATTGCTGAATACCTGGAGAATTTCGATATCAGCAGAACTGTATAATCTTACAAATACACTATAAAAAGAGCCGTTGAACCTAGTTCAGCGGTTTTTTATTGCCCCGAATTAAGCAATTACTCAAAAATTGTAATTTTTTTATCCGAATTGCAATCGAAAGTAGTTTTATGTTCCTTACTTTTATAAGATTTTAGAAATAGCTGGTAAAAGGTACTTTTTTATTAACAAATTGGTATTTTTTACTAAATCTCTATTGAATATTAACTCGTATCTGTTATATTTAGTTATTGTTAATTAATTTAAACCATATAAACTGCCCTACAGACCTTTGTTTGAATAAGAATTCTTCACTTTCGAAATTCTTGTTTATGGTCCTACTCTCTATTTTAATAGGGGTGTGTACCCCATACTCTCTTAATGCCAGTCCCAAAAAACAAAAGATTGCAGATAAGAGAAGGTATCAATTAGCAGAAAGATTTCTAGAAAATGGAAATTATTCCAAAGCTGCTGGTATATACAGAGAACTTTTAGAGCAATCCTCGCGAAATGCAGATCTTAATTTTAAATTAGGTGTTTGCTACCTAAACATCGTATCGGAAAAAGGAAAAGCCGTTGCCTACCTTGAAAAATCAATTCAGTACACTAACTCAAAGAACAATGTTTCAATGGATGTGTACTACAATCTTGCAAAAGCATATCATACCAACTATCAATTTAGAGAAGCATTAAGGGTTTACAAAGATTTACTACAAATCATTTCACCACAAAACACCAGTTTCAGAAATGAAATTCAACGTGAAATTAAAATGTGTAAGAATGGATTGGAATTGGTCAAAAATCCGATCAATATCTCTATCGTAAATCTGGGAAATAAAATTAATACTGAATTTGCTGAACACAGTCCTGGAGTTACTGCTGATGAAAGTACAATGGTTTTTACTTCAAGAAGAAACGGAACCGGTAGTAAAATTGACATAGATGGACAATATTTCGAAGATATTTACATTTCACATTTGGTAAATGGCTCCTGGTCCATGCCAACAGGTATCGCCAATTTAAATACCATCGATCACGATGCCTCTATCTCAATATCCGCTGACGGACAAGAACTATATATATACAAAGCAGGATATTTAAATCGAAAAGAATCTGAAGGTGGAGACATTTATGTGAGTAAATTAAATGGTAGTACATGGTCTGATCCTAAAAAACTTGGACCAAACATCAACTCTAAAAGTAAAGAGAGTCATATTTCTGTTTCGGCTGATAGTAGAACCATTTATTTTTCGAGCGACCGTCCTGGCGGATATGGTGGAATGGATGTCTATACTGTTACCAAACTTCCTAACGGAAAATGGGGAAAAGCCAAAAATCTAGGTCCCGCAATCAATACTGAATACAACGATGATGCTCCTTTTATTCATCCTGATGGGAAGACACTTTACTTTAGTTCAGCCGGTCATAAAACTATGGGTGGTTTAGATATCTTTAAAAGTGTGAAAATTAAGGGAAGATGGACAACTCCTATAAATATTGGTTATCCAATTAATTCGACTGATGACGATATTTATTACACGCCAACACCTGATGGAAAGCGAGCTTATTTCGCTTCTTATAGAAAAGGTAGTTTGGGACGAACCGATATTTTCCTAATAAAAACTCCCGACGCCGATAAGGTTGGATTATTTGTTTTAAAAGGAAAAATTGTGACCTCAAATGGTACTCCTGTTGGAAATTCCAAGATTACGGTAAGTCAAAACAATCAAACCATTGGAATTTATACTCCGAATTCAGCAACAGGAAAATTCCTGTTTATTATCGATGCTGGAAAAAAATATGATATTGAAATTGTAGCCGAAGGATATCGTACGCTTCGTACAGTTTTAAATATTCCACCTGAGTTTGCCAATAAGGAAAACCACAGTGTAATTACCTTATTGCCACTCACCTTAAGAACTAAGGATGAACCAGATTATCCTCAAACTATTGAGTTGATCGATTTTCAAGAGAGTAAATTGAATGAAGTTGGTTCACTAACTTCCAAGGTAGATTCAATTCCTGAGGATAAAACATTTACTGAACAGTTAACAAAAGACAGTATTTTGACTGAACCTAGCACAAAAGCTGTGGATGAGATCATCAACAATATGGTTCAAAAAGACAGTTTAACTTCGGTTAAAAAACCTATTACAAAAGTTGAAGATAAAAAGGAAATAAATACACCTAATCAGAAATCGACAACTATTGGAACTGATACAAAAACAATTACTCCAATAGTCCAAAAAGTTACTCCTGGACTTCCTGTAATTGGAGCAAATAAGAAAAAGACAATCCATAAGAAGAAAATAATTAATGATAAAAAACTGAATAAAGGTTCCGCTCTTGACAATCAAAAAGCAAATGTGGAAGCAATTTCAGCAGGTGATCTTGCCTTTACTTTGGACTTAGGAAACTTTAATTCGCCTCAACCAGAATTGTTTGAAGAACTTGCTGGAGTTAGCGAAACGGTAGGTCCTAATAAACGTTATCATTATACCTACGGAAAATTCAAAAATTATAAAGAAGCCTCAAAAGCGCAAAAAACAATTGTTAAAAAAGGGTTTAAAACTACAAAAATCAGAATTTTATCCGAAGACAATTTGGTGAAAGAAAAATCGGGTGGTGAAACCTATTATACCATTCAAATTATGGCATTAAATCTGCCAATTGAAGCTGAATTTTTCGATAATCTTGACAATGTAAAAGTTTTTAAAGGTAGTGATGGATTTACACGATATACCTATCGTAAATTCAAGTCATATCACAAAGCTAATCAAGAAATGAATCGTTTGATTCGAATGGGATATTGGGACGCTTTTGTTCGTACGGTGATCAATGATCAATTACTGTATTCGGGTATGAAATATCGCGAAAACTCAAACTATACCATTCAGTTAATGGCCCTAAGACATCCTCGCCCTTTGTCCTATTTTAAAGATTTGGGTAATGTAAATATGTTCGTTGACCAAAACGGTATGTACAGATATACCTTTGGATCATATTCTTCCAAGAGTGAGGCTATAAGAGATTTGGGAACTGCTCTTAAAAATGGGTATTGGGATGCTTTCGTGAGAAAATCGTTACACGGTGAAAGCTTACCTGAAAATAAAGTGGGTAATAATTCGAATTATTATACCATACAGGTAATGGCATTGCAAAATGCCCGCCCATTAAATTATTTTAAAAATTTAGATCAAAGTAACATGTCAGTCTATAAAGGAAATGATGGTTTATCGAGGTATACCTTCCAAAAATTCTCTTCTCTTTCTCAGGCTAAAAGTCGATTGTCATCGATAACTAAAAAAGGTTATTTAGATGCCTTTACCCGTGAACTTAAATGGTATAAGAAACACTAATAATGCAAGTTCTCAACAACAAAAATATTCGTCTTCGGGCACTGGAACCAACCGATTTAAAACTATTGTACAAATGGGAAAACGATTCCTCTATTTGGGAGGTTAGCCATACATTGAAACCCTTTTCTCTGTTTGTATTAAAGCAATATCTGGAAAGTTCGCATCTTGATATTTTTGAAACCAAACAATTACGACTTGTAATTGAAAGAGCTGATAATAAAAATCCTGTTGGCTTAATTGATATTTTTGATTTTGATCCATACCATCGTCGAGCAGGAGTTGGCATTTTAATTCACAACAAAGAAAACCAACAAAAAGGATACGCTTCGGAAGCTTTACAAACTCTTTGCGAGTATGCGTTTAAAGTTCTTCAAATGCATCAATTGTATTGTAATATAACTTCTAAAAATGAAAATAGCTTAAGGTTATTTCAGAACAATGGATTTGAGATTATTGGTTCAAAAAAAGATTGGATCAATACTTCTGATGGCTGGCTGGATGAATACCTTCTACAGAAAATAAATTCTAGAGATCTTTAATGGTTTTATATTCAGGAATATCTTCCAAAAAACGAAAACTCTTCTTCTCATAATCCATATAACAGCAAAAATGTCTTAACCCATTAGTCACTACTAAAAATGGCACTTTGAGTTTCATATTGTAACGTGCAATTTGATTGAACACATCCTGCGTAATTTTAATTTTAGCCGATTTACATTCAACAATCATCACCGGATTTGCATTACCATTGTATAAAACGATATCGCTACGTTGTGGTAAAAGATTGACATCTACCTTTTTCTCTACCGCGATCAATGATGCAGGATAACCTTTTTCTTCAATCAAATATCGAATGAAATTTTGTCTCACCCATTCTTCTGGTGTTAATACAATATACTTCTTTCGAATACTGTCAAAAATTAGTTTTCTTTGCAGCTCAGATTTTATTTTGAAGGAATAAGTTGGTAAATTTAAGTTTTCCATAAAAAGCCATTAACAGGCTAAAGGTACAAGATTATTCCTATTTAAATTGCTCCACCAAATGAAGACTAAAGAAGAAATTGTTAAAAACTGGTTATCCAGATATACAGGAAGAGAACTTACTGATTTTACACCCTATATTCTATTGACCAACTTCAACCATTACGTTGAATTGTTTGCAGAATGGCATAATTGTAAAATTATAGGTGAAGATAAGGCAATGCCAAATGCCTCAGCAAATGGAATAACGATTATCAACTTTGGAATGGGTAGTCCTAATGCTGCAACGGTTTTGGATTTATTAAGTGCGATTAAACCTAAAGGAGTATTGTTTTTGGGTAAATGTGGTGGCTTAAAAAGAAAGAACAAATTAGGAGATCTTATACTGCCGATAGCAGCGATTAGAAGCGAAGGAACATCAAATGACTATTTGCCACCTGAAGTCCCGGCATTACCTGCCTACAGCCTTCAAATGGCAGTTTCTCAGGTAATATCCGATAGAAATAAAGATTACTATACCGGAACTGTATTTACTACAAATAAAAGAGTGTGGGAATACGACGAACGTTTTAAAAAATATCTGACCAAAACAAGAGCTATGGCAATAGATATGGAAACGGCAACCATATTTACAGTGGGTTTTTACAATGAAATTCCTGTTGGAGCTTTGCTTTTAGTATCGGATCAGCCGATGATTTCAGAGGGTGTTAAAACAGATAAAAGTGATGCTGATGTGACCAGTAATTTCGTAAATGAACATTTGGAAGTGGGAATTGAAGCTTTAAAAGAAATCATGCACAACCGTCAATCGGTAAAACACCTTAGATTTTAAGATCAGCAAAATGACTTACGAAGAGATATTACGAAGCCTTAAAAAGAAAGAGTACGCTCCTGTGTATTTTTTAATGGGAGATGAAAGTTTTTTTATTGATAAAATTACGGATTACATTATTGAAAATGCACTTGCGGAATCGGAACGGGACTTTAATCAGACCATTCTTTATGGCAAGGATACTGATATAGGAACCATTGTGACAACCGCAAGACGTTTTCCTATGATGGCTGAAAAACAGTTGGTAGTGATTCGAGAGGCTCAAAATATTAAGAATATTGATCAATTATCTTCCTATGTTAAGAATCCTTTGAAATCTACTATTCTGGTGATCAATTACAAATACAAATCATTAGATAAACGAAAGAATTTCACCAAGGAAGTCGCCCAAAATGGAGTGCTTTTCGAATCCAAAAAAATCTATGATAATCAGGTTCCTGATTGGATAAAAAAATATGCGTCAGGATTAAAATACAATATAGATACAAAGGGAGCATTCCTTCTTGCCGAGTTTTTAGGTAACGATTTAGGCAAAATAACTAACGCCCTTGAAAAGTTAACCATAAATATTAATAACAGAAGTACAATTACTCCCGATGACATCGAGAAAAATATCGGTATATCAAAGGATTACAACAATTTTGAGCTCCAAAACGCATTAGGCAAAAAAGATGTGTTTAAAGCCAATCAAATCATAAATTTCTTTTCGACAAACGAAAAAAATCATCCAATGGTTGTAACCATTGCCCTATTGCACTCGTATTTCTCCAAAGTTTTGAAGTATTATTTTATAAAAAATAAAACAAACGAAAAAGTTGTTGCTTCAAGCTTACGAATCAATCCGTATTTCGTAAAAGATTATAAACAAGCTTCGGCAAAATACAATCCCAAGAAATTGGTATCAATTATTGAGATGTTGCGGGAGTACGATTTAAAATCGAAAGGATATGGCGATGTAAGTACCAAACATGGAGATCTATTAAAAGAATTAATTTTTAAGATTCTCCATTAGAGGCAGCGTAACATTAAAAAAAACTTAAGTTGTACGCAATACCCTAATATGAGAGTAAATTTACCCATTCACCTACTACTACTTGTACTTTTGCTTAGCGCACAAGCAAGTTTCGGGCAATCACCTATTGTACGTAACGATACAGTATCTATTACGAATCTAAGTTCAAACAATGAAGTGGTTTATATTGAAATTGATTTTCTTAAGAATGATAAAATATCAGATAATGGAGATATTGAAACGAGCATTCTTAAACAAACAGATCAATTTGGAAAGGCTTATTTGATAGAAGATAATACTCTAATGGTATACTATCCTTACGAAATGAGTTTTGGTACGGATACCATTTACTATGAAGTGTGTAATGCAGCCAACCAGTGCGATAAAGCTTTGATTTTGGTAAATGTGTTAGATCCTAATCAAGTTGAATTGTTTATTCCTTCTTCATTTTCGCCTAACAACGATAACATTAACGACAAATTTTACATCAAGGGTATCGAAAACTATCCCGAAAACGAATTTATCGTTTTCTCACGCTGGGGAACAAAAGTTTTTGAAAAAAGAAATTACAGTAATCAAGATGCTTGGGATGGTGGCTATAACAGCACCGGAGTTAAACTTGGTCCTGGTGATAAACTGCCCAAAGGAACCTATTTCTTTAAGTTAATTATTAAAGATAAAGAGTATGTAAAAAGTGGTTATATCGTTGTTAAATACTGAGAATGAACCGAGCTCTAAGAATTGTATTATATATCGGATGTTTACTTTTATCCATTGAAAACTCAGTGGCACAGGAAGACATCCGTTTTTCAAATTATACATATAATCGTCTTTTTTACAATCCTGCCTATGCTGGAAGTAGCCAGTTTATGGAAGCTGTTTTAGCATACAGAAATCAATGGGTTGATGTTGAAGGCTCACCTGAAACTGCTGTAGTTTCAATTCAAGCTCCTATAAACCGCACCAATTTTGGCTTAGGTGCAGTTGTCTACAATAATAGCTTTGGAATTCAGAAAGACAATGCCATTTTTCTAAACTATGCCTATCATCTACAGTTAAGTTATGAGGGAATTTTATCACTGGGAATTCAGGCTGGAGTTATTAACAAACAAATTAAGTGGAGTGATTTAACAACTTTTGATCCCAATTTTCCTTCGCCTGATGATCCTGCTTTTCCAGATCAGGATGTCTCAACTTGGGTTCCTAACTTTGGGATAGGTTTTTACTACTATACACCAAAATTCTATGTAGGATTTTCTGCTCCCCGATTGTTATCCAACGATCAACCATCAACGGAAGGTTTTTCGGAAAATATGAAATTCGAAGCAAAAAATATTCCTTTTTATGTTGGTGCCGGTACAAAGTTGGATTTAAATCATGAATTGAAATTAGCACCATCACTATTATTAGTAAAACAACATTCGGGTAAGGCTATTGCTAATGTTAATCTTGAATTTTTGCACAGATCAGGAGTATCGATTGGAGCTGGATACAGAACTGATGATTCCTGGGCTGGATTGTTAGGATATCAATTAAGTCAAAAACTAAGATTTTCATATTCTTATGAAAAATATTTTGGAAAATATCGTTCAAAAGGCTTCACAAATCATGAAATAATATTAAATTACAATCTATCATTAAAAAAGAGCCGAATTACTTCACCTCGTTATTTTTAAGGACTATGAACAGTAACCCGGGATTGAATTTTCTATTTGCAACACTTCTAATTTTGGCAGGAAACTTTAGTGTTTTTGCCCAAAGTCAACTTGTACAAAAAGGCGATCGTTTTTTCAATAATGAAGAATATTCAAATGCTGAATATTATTACAAGAAGGTACTTGAAACTACAAATGATATTGATGTAAAAAGAAAGCTTGCCTACTGTTACATTCAAACCGATAATGATACTAAAGCTATCAACTTAATAGAAAATTTGGTTGGACAAGAGAATGCTGACTCAAAAGATTTTCTGATGTATGCCAATTTATTAAAAAGAAACAGAAACTATACTGAAGCTTTAATCTGGTATAGCAAATACATCAAATACAATCCTAAAGATGAAAATATTGCCAATCTTATACTGTCTTGTAAACGTATAAAAGAATTGGAAGATCAGGAATTGTACACTGTCAGTTCTCTAAATATAAATACTCCACAATCCGATTTTCCATCTGCACTATTTAAAGATGGATTGGTAATTGTATCGGGACGACCAAATGAAACATCCAGAACAAAAGATGGTAGAACTGGTGAGCATTATTTAGACTTGTATTATTCTGAAAGAAGCGATGAAAAGTTTCTTTCGCCAGTTCCTTTCAATGGCGCATTCAACACAAAATATCACGAGGGACCAGCTTGTTTTACACCCAATGAAAAATTCGTTTACTTCACTCGAAACAAAGGGAATTTGAATTTGGAAGGAAAATCGGAATTAAATATCTATACTGCTCGATTTAATGGCAAATCGTGGGACAAACCAGAATTGTTTCTCTTCTCAGGACAAAACTATTCAATAGGACATCCAAGCATTTCTCCTGACGGTAGAAACCTTTATTTCATATCTAATATGAAAGGTGGATATGGAGGAACTGACATTTATGTATGTAGAAAATTAGGCTTTGTTTGGAGTAAACCAATTAATCTTGGTCCTGCTGTAAATACTTCCGGAAACGAAATGTTTCCGTTTATTGCAGCTGATAACTATTTGTATTTTGCATCCGATGGTCATATTGGTTTTGGTGGTTTAGATATCTTTAAAACTACATTTACTCAAAACGAATGGACCTACCCAATCAATTTAGGTCCTCCTTTTAATTCTCAAAAAGATGATTTCGCATATCTTATCGAAGCAAATAAAGAAATGGGCTATTTTTCTTCCAATAGAGATGGAAACGATGATATTTTCTTATTTGAGCGCAATCCGGATAAAATTAAAATTCTAAAAGGCAGAATTGTAGATGTTAAAAACAAACAAGCCTTAGATAGTGTTGAAGTTGTCCTTATTGATAATCTCTCGAAAGAAAAAATTGATCTTACCAATGAGAAAGGCATTTTCAACTTGGATATTTATAAAGGAAAAAATTACAGCTTAATAGTGAGCAAACCAGGTTACAAAACCAAACGAATTTTATATTTCGCCAACCAAACACAAAACACCAAACAATTAAATATTGCAATGGAACAAACTCCTTGGGTAATATTCAAGGGTAGCATAATTAATCAGTATACTGGTCGATCGGTTGAAAATGCAAGTGTTGAAATTATCAATCAAACTTATAAAATCAATAGTTTCTGCGAATCGGATGATTATGGTGATTTTGAAAAAGAGATGGATCCTTCAAAATCATATGACATTATCATCTATAAAGAAGGCTATTTCACCAAAGTCTTAAACAATTACAGATATACATCAGACAAATATGAGCAAATTGAACTTCAAAAATTCAATCGAAATGAATTGATGCAGCTATATGGTGTAGAATTTGAAAATGGTTCTTCAAATTTAGGAGAACACACAATAAATGAATTAAATAATTTGGCGGGTTTGTTAAAAGTAAATCCTAATATTGCAATAGAAATAATTGGTTGCACCAATTCAGATCTAGGAAAGAGAGAAAATAAAAGCCTAAGTTTAGAAAGGGCAAAAAAAGCATCTGAATATATTGTTTCAAAAGGGATAACCAATAACAGAGTTCAATACAAATCGGCAGGTTACGATCAAGGAAGATCGGCACTTACAGTGAAACTTGTCGAAGCATTTTAAGAAAGAAATATATGACCATTATAATAATTGCCATTACAGTATTAACTTCAATTGCAGCATTTAAAAACAATGAATTACTGTACAAATATCAGTTTAATGCGTATCAAATTCTAAAAAGAAATCAATGGTACCGATTAATTACCTATGGTTTTTTACATGCAAATTGGGATCACTTATTGGTAAATATGATCGTCCTCTATTTTTTTGGTGATGCCATAGAATACTATTTAACTGACAATTTTGGATCTGCTGGAGTGTTCTATTTTTTCACTTTATATTTAAGTGCCATTGTAATTTCCACCTTATACGATTTAAGAAAACATCGCGATCATTATCATTACAATGCGGTTGGAGCTTCAGGCGCAACTTCAGCAGTTGTATTTGCTACTATATTTTTTGCTCCATTACAACCCGTTTATTTGTTCTTTGTGATACCTATTCCAGGTATTATTTTTGGAGCTGCTTATCTTTATTACTCCTATTACATGGGGAAAAAAAATATTGATAATATCGGTCACAGTGCCCATTTCTATGGTGCCTTGTTTGGATTTCTCTTTCCAATCCTCCTTAATCCACAATTATTCTCAGTATTTTTGCAGAAGATTCTCAATTTTTAGGACATGCAAAAAGCTATATTTCTTGATCGAGACGGAGTAATAAACTCCGATATTGGTCATTATTACATCTACCGTGTTGAAGATTTTCTTATCAATGAAGGTATAATTCCTTCTTTGAAAAAATTCTCTGATGCTGGTTACCTATTGTTCATTGTTACCAATCAGGGAGGTGTAGCAAAAGGTATTTACACGGAAGATGATGTAAACAAAGTTCATTCTCACCTCCTATGTATTCTGGAAAAGGAGAATATTAAAATTGAGAAAATCTACTTTTGTCCTCATCACGATAGTGTTGCTGCTTGTCAATGTCGTAAACCAAGCCCTTATTTCTTTCAGCAGGCAATAAATGAGTTTGACATTGATAAGGAAAAATCTTATATGATTGGAGATAGTCCCAGAGACAAGCAAGCATCTGAAGCTGCTGGTATAAAAGGTATTAAAGTTGATGCTAACGAGAATATTAGTAAGTATTGCGATCAAATTCTAAGAGGAGAAATTTAATATGAAACCTGAGGAATACATCAGTCTTAACGGAGAATTATTTTTAAAAAACGAAGCTATTTTTAGCGCTCAAAACAGAGCTTTTAAGTATGGAGACTCGCTATTTGAAACCATACATGCCAACGGCACCGAAATTCAATTTCTAGATCAACACCTGAATCGAATTTCAAAGGCAATGAGAACTATTGGTATGGTTTATCCTTCCAATTTTAAAGAGAAAGTTCGTACAGATATTACTTATTTAATCAATAAAAATAAAGCTTTTAGCGGAACACGAATTCGTTTATCTGTATTTAGAAATGATGGTGGATTATACACTCCTACAGACAATACTATATCCTATTTAGTTGAGACTTCTCGTCTGAATCACGATCATTATCAACTAAATAAAAAAGGATTGCGCATTGGTATTTATCAGGATATAAAAAAAACAAATGGTATTCTTTCGCAGTTTAAAACAGGAAATTCTCTTCTGTTTATTATGGCTGAAAATCACAAAAAGAAATTACAATTGGATGACTGTTTGTTACTTAATGAGAGAGGAAATCTTGTTGAAAGTATTAGTTCCAATTTATTTATTGTAAAAGATAATATTCTTTTAACACCTGGTATAGATAGTGGTGCTGTTTCTGGAATAATGAGAGAGCAAATTATTGAAGCGGCAATTAATCTGGGAATAACAATTTACGACGATTGTGATTTATCCGTTGATGACCTACTAAATGCAGACGAAATTTTCCTTACCAATGCTATTGTAGGTATCAATTGGGTTGTTGCTTTTCAGGAAAGAAGGTTTTTTAATAAAACCGCTAAACTTTTAATCGAAGAATTGAATAGAACTGCTTTTAGTTCTTAATTCATACTCGGGTTTTCTGGGAAATTGGACCACATTCTATATTTCCCACCCAAATTTCTTAAACATTCTTCCCACAAATTCTCATTCTCCAGATTCATAATTTTATTCACTTCTGTTTGGCTAACTAACCATGAGTGCTCTTGAATTTCCTCTCCCAACTGACCAGCACTCCAACCGGCATATCCTGCAAAAAAACGAACCTGATGCGGCAATACCTTTTTCTCCTCTATAAGGTCTTTTAAAACAGTAAAATCACCTCCCCAATAGAGACTATCAAAAATGTGAATGCTATTCGGTATCAGCTTTGGAATAGTATGTATGTAGTAAATTCGATTGGTATCAACGGGTCCACCTATATAAACATCACCGTCGAAGTGGGCAATATTTATTAATACCTCATCAACCGATAAGTTTATCGGCTTATTTAAAACAAAACCTACAGCTCCGTCTTCATTAAACTCTGCCAATACTATAATGGATCGCTTGAAATAACGTCCTTCTAAAAAAGGTTCAGCTATAAGTATTTTTCCCTTTTCCGGATTAATATTATTGTTCTCGATTCTAAAAATATCTGAAGTTTCGTCCACACCTATTAAATTAAGTTCCTGATTACAAAATAACCAATTTTACCAAAGAAAAAAAGAATTTCATAATGTAAACTTCTTAAGCTATAAGTAGAATTTATTAGCATAAAGTAAACAAAATCGGTATATTTATTTCATCCTATTAAAATACCTATACAATGTACAAATACTTAGTCCGAACTATACTCCTTCTATTTTTATTGTCCAATTTTCACTATGTTTTTTCCTCTACAATTCAACAAAAAAAACAAATTACATCTTTTGAAATAGAATTGCCGAAAATAATAGTTGCCGACATAAATTCTGAAATTAAAATTCTACTTGATCAAGAATGGCAAAATACGAATGACAGTTTAGAAGTGGTTGTCAATCAAAAACATTTTAAGCTCGTTCCAACTAAAAACAACATTCATATTCCATATGTTTTTAAAGGAAAACAGCAAGTGAATGTTCAAATATACAATATAGAACAATCCAAATCTTTTTCAGCCATCCCCTTATGGATGTCGATATTACCTCCTTTAATTGCCATTGTTATGGCTTTGTTATTTAAGGAAGTGTTTTCAGCTTTATTTGTAGGTTTATTTTCAGGTACTTTGATTATTTATTCCTTTCAGGAAGGATCAATTTTAACTGCATTTTTTAAAGCAATTTTTGCGATATCCGATACATATATCATTCAATCTTTAACCGACTCAGGTCATATATCAATAATTGTATTTTCAATGTTAATAGGTGCTATGGTGAACCTTATTACAAAAAATGGTGGAATGCAAGGTGTAGTAAATAAACTATCAAAATTTGCAAACAGTCACCGATCAGGACAATTAGTTACCTGGATATTGGGCGTACTTATTTTCTTTGATGACTATGCAAATACCTTGGTAGTGGGTAATACAATGAGACCTGTAACCGATAAGTTGAAAATCTCAAGAGAAAAATTGGCTTATATTGTTGATTCTACAGCTGCTCCTGTTGCCTCTATTGCAATGATTACAACCTGGATTGGAATTGAGTTAAGTTACATTCAATCAGCTACCTCTCAAATAAATATCAACGAAAGTCCTTATAGTATATTTTTGAATTCATTGCCGACCCGCTTTTATCCTTTCTTTACCCTATTTTTCATTCTAATGTTAGTTATCATGAAAAGGGATTTTGGTCCAATGTATAAAGCCGAAAAAAGAAGTCGAACCGGTGAAAGAAATCCTGAAAATATAGTCTCAAAAGAAAAATTAAATGAAGAAGAAAGCATCCATATATCAGAGAATATACCGACGCGTTGGTACAATGCTGGAATTCCTGTATTAATAGTAATATTAGGAACTTTTGCAGGATTAATATATACTGGTTGGGATACAACTATTTGGAATGATTCAAACATAGCATTTGGCACCAAACTATCCCATATCATAGGATCTTCCGATTCTTATTTAGCCTTATTATGGTCATCACTTTCTGCTGTCTTGGTAGCTGCAGCATTAAGTATTAGTCAAGGTATTTTAAACCTTAAAAAAACCATTGATGCGTTGGTAAGCGGTTTTAAAACTATGCTTACAGCAATACTTATTTTAATTTTGGCTTGGGCTCTGGCTGATATTACAAAAGACATGCATACTGCTGATTTTATATCCAATTTATTAATTGCCACAGATGTTCCACCTGAATTCTTGCCTACATTTACATTTATATTATCCGCATTAATTGCTTTTTCGACAGGATCATCCTGGGGTACGATGGCTATTCTTTATCCCTTAATATTACCAGCCTCCTGGGCTCTTTGTCACTCCGCTGGAATGAATAACATTGAGAGTATGAACATTTTCTATATAACGGTCTCAGCAATTCTGGCAGGTTCTGTTTTAGGTGATCATTGTTCTCCTATTTCAGATACAACCATCCTAAGTTCTTTAGCAAGTTCATGTAATCATATAGAACACGTCAGAACCCAACTTCCATATGCATTAACCGTTGGATCAGTTGCAATATTTGCTGGTTTATTACCTGCAGCTTACGGAGTTTCTTCATGGCTTTTAATTCCACTGGGCTTTACTATTCTATTTTTAATTGTAAAATTTATTGGAAAAAGATATTAAAACAAAAAACCTGGCATTCTACAGAAAAGAATAATGCCAGGTTTATATTTTATGTTGATTTGTAATTATCTATTACGACAATTTTACCACTAACCACAATGTATCAAACCAACACTAACTAAAAACTTATACCCTAAAGACGAGTAAAATTGTAAAAAGGTGACAGGAAAATTCATTTTTAACAAAATTTAACATGCTTGCCTTAGTACTAACTATTTTATAACTGAGATTTACACATAAAAAAACAGTCACTCCCCCTAAGAATGACTGCTTATTGCTATATAATATAGCCTTTAAAATTGTGCCCTGATATTTTTACATCACCTAATTACATAGGCACTACATACTAAAAACATTCGATTTAAGACCCCTAATTCTCGCCTCGAACAATACTAAAACAGGTTCATCTAAAAAATGGGTGACAAAGAATTGGAAAATTTCAATTCATAGAATAAAAAACTTGACAAACAAAAAACAGCCGTCTCAATGAAACGGCTGTTGCTCTTTATATTTGAGCTCGATTAGTCATTATCGTTGTAAGAATTACCACATTACATCCAACTATTACTAACTAAAAGTTTTTTCGAAAAACTACTTAAAATCTTTCGAACACTTATATAACAAGTTGCAAGTAATAATGGGTGACAGGGAACACAAAAAATCCGTAAATAAATTTTTACGGATTAAAACTTTACTTAAAAATAAGCCTAGTTAATATATATCGAAGGAAATTTATCTGGATTTGATTCCCTCATTATCTCATAGATCAATTCAAAGACATCCTCTGCATTTGGATTCGAAAAATAATCCCCATCTGTTCCATAAGCTGGACGATGATCCTTTGCTGTAATTGTTCTAGGTTCTGAATCCAAGTAAAAGTATGCCTTTTGATCTTCCAAAACCTTCTGCATCATAAATGCAGTTGCTCCACCTGGAACATCCTCATCGAAAAATACAATTCGATTTGTCTTTTTAACAGATTCAAGAATTCGACTGTTCACATCAAATGGCAGTAATGTTTGTACATCAATTAGTTCCACTGAAATATCAAAATCTTTCAATTGCTTAACTGCATCTTCTGCAATTCGAACGCATGATCCATAAGTTACCAAAGTAATATCCGTCCCCTCATTTAAAACCTCAGGTACTCCCAACGAAGTTTTAAACTCTCCCAAATTGTCAGGAAGCTTTTCCTTTAATCGATATCCATTCAATGGTTCAATAACCAAAGCTGGTTCATCCGATTCTAAAAGTGTATTGTATAATCCTGCAGCAATAGTCATGTTTCTTGGAACACAAACATGTACCCCACGGATAGAATTTATAACCATACTTAACGGAGAACCTGAATGCCAAATCCCCTCAAGTCTATGACCACGCGTACGAATTATCACCGGCGCTTTTTGACCACCTCTGGTACGATATTGCATGGTTGCCAAATCATCACTCATGGTTTGCAAAGCATACAATAGATAATCAAAATACTGAATTTCAGCAATTGGACGCATTCCTCGTAAAGCTAAGCCAATACCTTGCCCTAAAATGGTAGCTTCGCGAATTCCAGTATCAGTAACTCTTAATTCACCAAACTTTTCCTGCATTCCTTCTAAACTTTGATTCACACCACCTATAAAGCCAGTATCTTCACCAAAGGTCAAAAGCAACGGATATTTAGTGAATAGTTTCTCAAAATTATCACGAAGTACTTCCCTACCATTCACAGTTTTAGAGGTATCACTATATATTGGATCAACAGCTTTTATATTCTGGATGCCTAATTCTGTTTCAGAATACAAGTAACTGCTGTATCTTTCATGATTCTCTTCTATTGTATTCTTTAACCATTCTTGCAACTGAGATTTTAATGGTTTAAAACTTTCACAGGTTGAACAAATGTGTCTTAGAATTTTCTTTGCCGCACTAACATTATCTTTACGTACCGGATTAATAATTTTCTTTAATCCATTGGTGATAGCGTCAATTCTTTCCGTTTTTTTGCAATCACAGCCGGCATTTTCAACCAACTTGATCAAATTATCACGTTCTTTTTTAATCGGATCGATAAAAGTTTTCCATGCCGCCTTACGGGCTTGTTTCACTTCTTCGATGGCATCAGCTTCTATTTCATCCAATTTTGCACCTTCAACCAACTCCATTGAAAGAATCCATTCTCTCATTTTTTTGATTGGATCAAATTCTTTCTCCCATTCCAATCGCTCCTTTGTCTTGTATCTTTCATGCGATCCTGAAGTTGAATGTCCTAAAGGTTGAGTCATTTCAGTCACGTGAAATAATGTTGGTGTATGATCTCTACGGCAAAGTTCAACTCCTTCTACATACATTTTACAAAGAGCTGGATAATCCCATCCTTTAGCTTTGTATATTAAATATCCATCTCCTTTTTCATCTTGCTCAAAGCCTTTTAAAACTTCGGATATATTCGATTTGGTTGTTTGATATTTGTTCGGGACAGAAATCCCCCAACCATCATCCCAAACACTCATTGCCATTGGTACTTTTAAAACACCAGCTGCATTAATGGTCTCCCAAAAATGTCCTTCAGATGTACTTGAATCGCCAATGGTTCCAAATGCAACTTCATTTCCCTTTATAGAAAATTCGTTAAATTGATGTAATTCCTTATTTTCCCTGAACAATTTAGAAGCATATGCCAATCCCAATAAACGTGGCATTTGACCCGCTGTTGGAGAAATGTCGGCAGATGAATTTTTCTGCTTGGTTAAATTCTTCCAACTCCCATCTTCATTTAAACTTCGGGAAGCATAATGGTTATTCATTAAGCGACCTCCATTTGCAGGATTCTTGTCTAGCTGTGTTTCTCCAAATAATTGTGCGAAAAATTCCTCTGGAGTTAGCATTCCTGATGCAAGCATAAATGTTTGATCTCGATAATATCCAGATCTCCAATCACCCTCCTTGAACGATTTTGCCATTGCGATTTGAGCAATTTCCTTTCCGTCACCAAAAATTCCAAATTTAGCTTTTCCGGTAAGTACTTCTTTCCGCCCCAAAATACTTAACTGACGACTAATATTTGCTATGCGATAATCCTTAAGAACTTCGGAAGTAAAATCTTCAAAGGATAAATTTTCATCATTCGCTTCTTTGTTTTCCTTTATTGTTTCAGACATATTTTTGTATTTGTCGGACTTGAAATAGTTTCCCCCTTATTTCAATATCCTAAGTATGTTAGTGTGTTTATTTAACAGAATTATTTTGATTTTTTCAAAATCAAATTTAGCAAGAATAATTCTAAATAAGAAAATTCTCAACAAGTATTTCAGACCTTAAAATCTGCATTCATTTGGTCTTACAAGACTGAAATGATATCTTTGCCTTTAAATTATTAAGAATTATTCAAATGATTGTAAAAGTTTTACTTATAACTGTAGTTATTTTGGGAATTGCCTTTATAGGATTAGCAATATCTATACTAATTAAAAAGAATGGTAGATTTCCTGAACTACACATTGGAAAAAATGAAGAGCTGAAAAAGAGGGGAATTGCGTGTGCAACTACTCAGCACAAAATGGAGCAAGCAAAAGGAAGAAATGCTAAACAGAGCAGTAAAATGAGTCTTCTTGATAAAGAACTACAATCTTTATAAGTACTTAACTAATCTTAAAAGTTAAAAAGATCTAAATCTCTTTCCAAAATACAACCTTACACGATTTAAGTTCGTAATTAGTTAGTAGTACAAAACTAAAAACCATGCTTGTATTTTTTAAAATATTATTGCTTTCGCTTTTTTTATTGCTGCTTGCATTTGCTGGTTTTGCAATTAAACTACTATTCGACAAAAATGCAAAATTCACAGGTGGAGGATGTAGTTCTTGTGGGTGTGAAGATGAAGAGTCAGAAAATTGCGAAGTAAAGTAATTATGCTATTATGGTTATCGGTTTTCCGTTGATCTCTGTTTGTATTATTTCATAACAACTACATTTTTGCAGGCGTAGGCAGACAGAAAACCGATAACTTCTAGATCTTATTGTAAAATTTTACCCTTTAAACTTTCGGTAATGTAAACTTTAAGATTTCCTTTATCGTCAGCATAAATAAAATAAGCTTCCATTTGCGGATCTTTCTCTACAATCTCAATACTTTTCTCTAATCCCAGAACCATAAATGCTGTTGCATAAGCATCTGCCGTCATACATTCAGGTGCTATAACCGAAGCAGAAAGCAAACTGTGCTGCACAGGATATCCCAGTCTTGGATCGATAGTGTGAGCATATTTTTTACCATCCTTCACGTAGAATTGTCGGTAATTACCAGAAGTAGCCATTGCGCCATTATCCAATTCTATTACATCTTGAATTTGTCGGGATAAGCTCGATGGATCATCGATTGGTTTATCAATTCCAACCCTCCATAATCTTTCCTTATTACTTAGTCCTTTTGCTCGAATTTCACCACCAATTTCAACCATGTAATTGGTAATCCCTTTTGTTTCCAAAAAATCAGCTACAACATCAACACCATAACCTTTGGCAATGGCACTGGCATCAAACATGATTCTAGGATCCTCTTTAATCACTTTTCCAGCCTCTAATTTCACTTTTTGATATCCAACTATAGCCAATAAACTATCAACCGGAATTTGGTCTGGATCCAACTTATTTTTAAATCCAAATCCCCAGGCATTAGCCAAAGGAGCAACCGTCCAATCAAAAGCGCCATCTGTAATTTTAGCGACCTCTTCACTTTTTTCAAAAACCGTTTTAAAATAATGATCCAATACAACAGTAGAATCGTTGTTATTCACTTTTGAAATTACCGATTCTACTTTATAAGTTGATAAGGAATAATCAAACTCATTTAGTTTTTCTAAAATTTCAGTTTGTAATCCTTCCTGATGTGGATACTCATAAATGATATGATAGAAGGTGCCAAAAATCTGACCTTCATTAAAATGATATTTTTCCTTTTGATCCTGACATGCTCCTAAAAGAACACTTAAACCAACAAGGGTAAGAAGAAATGTTTTTCTCATGATTTAATTCTTAATTCGCTATGAAAATACACAAGCTCTGTAAAACAAACAAGCCTCGATTTCTCGAGGCTTGTTTTATATTTTTTATCATCCGAAATCGTCAAACTCAACCATTTCATCTGGTACTCCCATATCATACAGCATGTTTTCAACAGCTGAATTCATCATAGGAGGTCCACACAAATAATATTCGATATCTTCCGGCTCATCATGTTTAGATAAGTAGTTATCGTAAATCACCTGGTGAATAAACCCTGTAGGTCCTTCCCAATTATCCTCTGGTAGTGGCTCAGAAAGTGCCAAATGCCATTCGAAGTTAGGGAAATCAGCTGCGATAGCATCGAACTGATCTGCATAGAACACCTCTTTCAATGAACGAGCACCATACCAGAAAGTCGCCTTACGACCCGTTTTCACAGTGTGGAACAAGTGGAAGATGTGAGAACGCATTGGAGCCATACCAGCACCACCACCAATAAACATCATTTCGTTATTGGTTTCTTTAATAAAGAACTCACCGTAAGGTCCCGATATTGTTACCTTATCCCCTGGCTTACGCGAGAAGATGAAAGATGAACAAATTCCTGGATTTACATTCAGCCATGTGTTGTTAACTCTATCCCAAGGTGGAGTTGCAATACGAATGTTCAACATTACAATATTTCCCTCTGCTGGGTGGTTAGCCATTGAGTAAGCACGATAAGTTGGCTCTGGATTCTTCATCTTAAGATCCCACAACTTAAACTGATCCCAATCAGATCTATACTGTTCCTCTATGTCCATATCCTTGAAATCAACATCGATCTTTGGTACATCAATCTGAATGTATCCACCCGATTTAAAATCAAGAATTTCGCCTTCTGGCAATTTTACAACAAATTCTTTAATGAAAGTAGCAACGTTTCCGTTTGAAACAACTTCACATTCCCATTTCTTTATTCCTAAAATTTCCTGAGGAATCGACATAGACATGTCTTCTTTCACCTTTACCTGACAAGCCAAACGCCAATTGGTTTGTGCTTCTTTACGAGTAAAGTAATCAACTTCTGTTGGAAGAATGCTACCTGCACCGTCATGAACCTGACACTTACACATTGCACATGTTCCACCTCCACCACAAGCGGATGGAAGAAAGATTTTAGCAGCACCTAAAGTACCCAATAGAGTATTACCTGGCTCTACAACTAATTTTTGATTACCATCGTTAATATCAATCGTTACTTCTCCTGATGGAGTTAGTTTCTTCTTTGCAAACAAAAGTATAGAAACTAGAATCAGGGTCACAAGTAAGAATACAGCTATACTTATGGAAATAACAGTTCCCTGTGTTGTTAATAATATCATCTCTAGTTCGATTAATTTTTAAAACTAAATTTTACTGTTTTTTATCAGCTTATAGTTTAATTCCCATAAAACTCATAAAAGCAATTCCCATTAATCCGGTTACAATAAATGTAATTCCAAGACCTCTTAGAGGAGCAGGAATGTTAGAGTAACGAATTTTCTCGCGAATAGCTGCAATACCAACAATTGCAAGTAACCAACCAATACCTGATCCAAGACCAAATGAAGTCGCTTCAGCCAAAGTTGAATAGTCTCTTTCTTGCATGAAAAGAGATCCACCCAAAATTGCACAGTTTACAGCAATAAGAGGTAAGAAAATACCTAGAGATGAGTAAAGTGCCGGAGCAAATTTCTCAACAATCATTTCAACCAATTGTACCATTGAGGCAATAACCGCAATAAACATGATGAAACTTAAGAAGCTTAAGTCAACATCTGCCATTGAAGGATCAAGCCATACAAGAGCTCCTTCAGCCAATATGTATTTGTTTAGCATGTAATTCATAGGTACTGTAATACCCAATACAAAAATAACTGCCAAACCAAGTCCCATAGAAGTTTTTACAGTTTTAGAAACTGCAAGATATGAACACATTCCAAAGAAGAATGCGAACACCATGTTGTCGATAAAAATCGACTTGATAAATATATTAATCAGATTTTCCATGTTTCGATTTTTCTTTACTAGTTCGACTCAATTAAAGATTTATCTCTTGATCTTTGAACCCAGATAATAATACCTACAGTTACCAAAGCCATTGGAGGTAGAATCATTAACCCGTTGTTCTCGTATCCCATTGCATAAACAGCATCAGGAATTACCTTATATCCATAAAGGGTTCCAGATCCTAATAATTCACGGAAAAAAGCTACGATCACAAGAATGATACCGTATCCAGCAGCATTTCCAATTCCATCAAGAAAAGCTGGCCATGGTTTGTTTCCAAGAGCAAAAGCCTCTAAACGTCCCATGATAATACAGTTGGTAATAATCAAACCGACAAATACCGAAAGCTGTTTACTTACCTCATAAGCAAATGCTTTAAGAATTTGATCTACAAGAATTACCAATGCTGCAACAATTACAAGTTGAACAATGATACGAATTCGTGAAGGGATAGTATTTCTAAGTAGTGAAACTATAACATTAGCAAGTGCCAAAACGGCCATAACAGAAATTGTTAAGACAACCGCTGGCTCCAATTTTGCTGTTACAGCTAAGGCCGAACAGATACCCAATACCTGAATGGTAATCGGGTTGTCTGTACCAATCGGATTGGTAAGCAATTTTCGATTCTTAGCTGAGAATAATGGTTCTTTATCGCTCATCTTTTGCTTATTTTGAAGATTTTAAAAACTTTTCATAACTGCTTAGGTTATCCTGAAGCATAGCTTCTAAACCTTTTGAAGTAACAGTACCACCTGATACAGCATCAAATGCATGTGGATTAGTAGAAGCTGTTCCTTTCACCAATTTTAGTGAAGTAAACACGCCAGCTTGATCAAAAATCTGTTTTCCGGTGAATGGAGCAAGAAATTCTGCATTTGCAATTTCAGCACCCAAACCTGGTGTTTCTCCTTGGTGATCGAAAGTAGCACCAAAAATGGTTTTACGATCCGATTCCATAGAGATGAAACCCCAAATAGGACCCCACATACCTTTACCTCGAACAGGAATAATTAATTTTTCGCCAACTCCTTCTTTATTGAAAACAAAAACAGGAAGTTTTCTTACAGCAAGATCTTTCTTATTTTCCTTTTTCAAATCCACTTTAAAAGTTTCAGACTTATCGTTTGATGTAGTTTCACCCTCAACATTTACAATTAAAGCTTTCACAATGTATTTGTCGTAAAGCTCAACCGCATTTGCCGGAGTCGAAGCAACATTCACAGCCTTAAGAATGTTTTGCTTTTTCTCAATTTCTTTATTCATGTTTTGGCGTGGCTTCAATGACAATGATGTAAAAGAAAGCACAGCCGCAACTACAACTACCATAATGGCAGCATAAAGAAATGTATATGTATTGCTTTGAGTATTCATTTTTAAACGTTTTTTTTAATTAAGCATTTACCTTAACACGTTTCAATCTTCTCTTAATGTTGCCTTGAACAACATAGTGGTCGATCAATGGAGCGAATGTGTTCATAAAAAGTATAGCCAACATCATAGCTTCAGGGAAACCTGCATTCACCACTCGAATTAATACAGCCAATAGACCTATTAAAAATCCGTAAATGTATTTTCCTCGAGCTGTTTGAGTTGCTGAAACAGGATCGGTAGCCATAAATACCGCACCAAATGCAAATCCTCCCATAATTAAGTGTTGATAGGCAGGTATATCAGTCATATAAGCATTAGATCCGATTAAATTAAAGATCGTTCCCATTACGAAACCTCCAGCAAATACTGACAACATGATTCTCCAGCTTCCAATTCCTGAGGCAATTAAAATAACTGCTCCAATAAGAATCGCAATTGTAGAAGTTTCACCAATCGATCCAGGGATTAATCCAACAAACATATCCCATGAATTGCTTAAATGTTGTTCAATGATTGAGGTAGCAGCATCTGTTCCTCCTTTAAAATCTGCCAAAGAAGCAGCATGTGCCAATGGAGTTGCTCCCGAAAAACTATCTGCTTTCTCTGCAATCCAAACCGCATCACCAGACATTTTCGATGGATAAGCAAAGAAGAAGAATGCACGAGCAACCAAAGCAGGGTTCCAAATGTTCATTCCGGTTCCACCGAATACTTCTTTACCAATAACAACTGCAAATGCAGTAGAAACTGCAACCATCCAAAGTGGTGCATCAATAGGCATAACCAAAGGAATTAACATACCCGAAACAAGGAAACCCTCGTTAACCTGGTGTCCTCTTGCCTGAGCAAAAGCAAATTCAATTCCCAAACCAACTACGTATGAGACTACAACAATTGGTAATACTTTAATTAAACCATATACAAACAACTCAACCAATCCAGCTGAAGCCAATTCTCCAGTCGAAAGGAAGTGCTGATATCCAATGTTGTACATACCGAACAACAAAGATGGTATCAATGCCAAAACAACTACTGACATAGTACGCTTCAAATCGATAGCGTCCTTTACATGAGTACCCGTTTTTGACGTGATATCAGGAACATATAGGAAAGTTTCAAAAGCCTCGAAAGTAGACTGCAACTTCGCATATTTCCCTCCTTTTTCAAATAAAGGTTTCTTTTTATCAAGAAATTTTCTTAGTGCTTTCATTATATAATATTATCCGTTTTTTCTTAGCTCATTTCCTTAATCATCAGATCAATTCCTTTACGAATGATATCTTGTACATTAATTTTCGACGTACAAACAAATTCGCAAAGAGCAAAATCTTCAGGAGCTACTTCATAAATACCTAGTTGCTCCATTTGATCAATATCTTCAATCAAAATAGATTTGATTAAGTGTACTGGTAATACATCCATTGGAAGAACCTTCTCGTATTCTCCAGTTACAACATAAGCACGGTGCTCACCATTAAGGTTAGCATCTAATCTGTACTCACGCTTTGGAGTCATCCATGAGAAGAAAGTTTTCGACATTGAAAATTTCTTCAATCCTGGCATAGCCCATCCCAAAAATTCAAATTGATCTCCTTCAGGAATTACAGTAATTTGAGAATCGTATGCTCCTAAATAATTGTCTTCCGAAATATGAGTTCCTGTAAGAACATTACCTGAGATTACACGGATCTTTTCATCATCTTTCAATTTTCCTTTCAATACATTGCGAACCGAAGCACCCGAAATCATTTCGAAATAACATGGGGTTTTTACTTCTGAACCACAAAGAGCTACTTTACGACTCACATCGTAAATACCTTTATTGAACAAACGACCGATGAAAACAACTTCTTGTGGACTTACCACCCAAGCAATTTCTCCTTTATTGATTGGATCAAGGTGGTGAATTTGAACTCCAGCATTTCCTGCAGGATGAGCTCCTGAGAATTGATTCACGCTAGCATTTTTCACATCAGAAAATACTTTAGCCTGATTCATGTTTGGATTAATATTCAAATGAACCTTACCATCGGTTAGTTTTGCAAGTGCATCGATACCAGCCTGGAAAGCTTCCGCTTCTCCCTCTAATAGGAAATCGACATCAGCAGCCAATGGTGCAGTATCGAAAGCCGAGATAAAAATTGCCTTTGGTGTATCTGTTGGATTCGCGATAACGTCGTAAGGACGCTGACGCACGAATGACCACAAACCACTTTTTAACAATTCTTCTTTAATCTCTTCGCGAGAAAGACCATTCGGATCAGCTTTTTTAAACTCTTCGTACTGGATTTCTGCGTCGGCTTGAATTACTACTTCTAAAATCTTTCTTCGTTCTCCTCTGTTTACGGCTATTACCTTACCACTCACCGGCGAAGCAAAATTAACTTCAGGGCAATACTTATCGAAGAATAAAGGACTTCCAGCCTTTACTTCAGCATCAACCTTAACTTTTAATTTTGGTGTTAATCCGGGGAAATCGGTAGGTTTAATTGCGTATGTCTCAGAACGATCAGCTTTTTCAAGTACTTTTTCAGCCTTTCCTATCAGCTTAATATCTAAGCCTTTTTTGATCTTTTTAACTTCAGACATGTTAAACTATTTGATTTTATTAATTTGCGACAAAATTACTAAATTAAACACTAATTCATAATATAGTGCAGTAAGTACATGTGTTTTAAAACGTTTGTTTAAATGTTCTATAATACATGTAATTTTTTCGAACACAAATATATAAAGCAATTTCTTAATTTCTTAGTTTTTAGTTTATTTTTAACCAATATATATACATATCAATATGCGTAATATTTTCCTTATATCAACAATACTATACTTAACCATAATACCATCTTCTTTGTTTGCTTCCGAATACGATAATGAATTCATTTACACCAATCAAATAAAGAAAAAGAGTATTTATACTGTTCAAGCTTATCCTTTAGGATGGGAGCTTGCCGAAGCAGTAATTGAGCTAAAAGGAGACAATCAAATCCTTTTTTCTTTTGATGAAATTAAAGAAAATATTCAGGATTACTCTTACAGAATCGTCCATTGTGACAAAAATTGGTACTCTTCCGGATTAAGTGAGTTTGATTATATCGATGGATTTACCGAAAATCAGATCACAGATTACGAACATTCATTCAATACCAATATCAATTACGTACATTATCAACTAAAAATCCCTAATGATGATATCCAACTAAAACTATCGGGCAACTATGTTATTGAAGTATACGAAGACTACGATCCTGAAAAAGTAGTGATTAGACAACGGTTCAAGATAATTGATAAAAAGGTAGAAATCACTGGAGAAATTAAGCATCCTATAGCGATAGATAAACGTGAAACACATCAGGAAGTAGATTTTAGCATTCATCACCCAAGTTTTTCGATTGACAATCCTCATCTTGATTTGCATGTGGTTTTAACACAAAACAGACGAATTGATGGAACCGAAAAAGTTTTAAAACCGATTTTTATCCGTAAGAACGAATTGGTTTTCGATTACGAATCGGAAAATGTATTTCCGGGAGGCAATGAATTTCGCCATTTCGACCTTAAAAGTTTTAGATATCAAACCCGTTTTATTAGAGAAATTACAACAAAAGACGATACAACTCATGTTATAACCTCGCCTGGAAATAATCGCCATTTTAAGCAATACATTTTCGATCAGGATATAAATGGAAACTATTTGGTTGAAGTACAGGAAAGAGATGAGCCTGCCACCGAAGCCGATTATGCATACATTACATTTCAACTTCCATTCGATAATGAATTGAAGCACGGGGACCTTTACGTTCATGGAAATTTTAACAACTGGCAATGCAACGAACGAAACAAAATGCATTACGATTTTGATTCCGGTTCTTATTTAGCTACAATTTTCCTTAAACAGGGATATTACAACTATCAATATGCATTGGTTGAACATGGCAGTACAATTCCAGATACCGGTTATATCGAAGGCAATCACTGGGAAACTGAGAATGATTATGTGATTTATGTATATTATCACGATATCGCCCTAAATTACGACATGCTGATTGGCGTGAAAACACTGAATTCTACTAAAAACTTTTAACAAATAAAAAAGAGTGATAGATTACACACTATCACTCTTTTAATTCTATATATTTCTAATCAAATTGCTTGTCAACTATTGATTTTAATTTCCCGTTATTACTATTTCACCATCCTGAATTAAAAGTGCCTGCAATGGCAAATCTCCATCTCGCATTGGAATGTTCACATCAATAATTTTCCCACTAAAGAATTCAGATATCTGATCTACTTCGGTATGTCCAACCACAATGGTCTTAACATTTAGCTTTTCTAAAATACGATCAACACCTTCCTTACTAATCTTGTCGTATTTTGATCGTTCCATAAAATAGCCTCTATACCAAAATGGACCTGTAGAAGAGAAAATTTCTTTACAATCTTCCATATTATCAGCATTAATTCCACCAGTCAAATACTGACGAGTTGTGTGATTTACTTTATCAGCAGTATGATCATTATCTAAAAGATCTTCTGATATTCCTCCATGCACAAACAGATAATCATTAATTTGGACAATGGAATTTCGGGTTCTCAACCATTCTCCTAATACCGAATTGGAATGAAATAAGGAAGCGTATTCCAATCCTAATGGCTTACACAAACTCTTATACCTATCATTAATGTAACGATTATCATTGTTTAAAATCATTAACTCATGATTTCCAAAGACAAAATGCAGGTTTCCACCAGCTTTTTTAGCTTCGTGCTCCAATCGATATATGAACCAAAGAATCTCTGTTACTTTATCTCCTCTATCGAATATATCGCCAACAAAAACAAGATGCCCTTTACCAAAACTCCATTTGTTTTCTGTATCAATTACATTTTGCTCTCGCAGTGTATTAATCAAACGGTCGAATTCTCCATGCACATCACCTAATACAACAATTGGCTCTTTAGTATTGGTTTTCCAGGCAGGTATTTCAGGTTTAATTAATGGATAAACCTCTTGTTTTCCTAACCAACTTGTAAAAGTTGAACAAGTATCAGCAAGATATTTCCCCTCCAGAAATACACTTTTTTTGGTAGGATTATTTTTAAGATAGTATGCATATCTACCTTCCGGTCTTAAATCTACAAACGGTCCATCGAAAATATCGTTTTCCTCATTACAAAACGCAGACGCTCCATTTTCCAAAAGTATTCGAACCAGTTCCTTACTGTTCGTTTTTCTTGCATAATCGAATGCTGTAAAACCAAAACTGTCAACGGTATTAACCTCTGCTCCATTTTGTATTAATGTATAAGCGACCTGTTTCATTGCTCTTCTGGCAGCCCAATGTAAAGGCGTTATTCCTAACGAATCTGCTAAATTCACAGAACCTCCCTTTTCAATTAAACCATTGGCTAAATCTCTATCTCTTTCTTGAATTGCTTTACCCAGTAATCCCTGTTTATCTATTTCGCTTTTATTGGGGCTTTGTAAATTACATGCCGATAAACTTATCGCTAATAATAGTAGTAAACTCAGGTATCTCATTTTTCTAATTTAAAATAGGTTGCAAAACAATTTCTCTTTTCATACAAACTGTAACCTGATTAAAATGATTTCTTAATCAGAAAAAAAGAGAGTATTTAGAAGATTTTGACATCACAAAGTGTGAATTGGAAGGCTAAAATTAGATGTTTTAATTAAACATCCAATAGGGAATTATCCCCAAATAAAAAATCACGACAGTGTTCTAAACTAATGATGAGAACACATTGAACACCTTTGATAATATTTGGCACCCTGCAATATAACACTCCTTCATCATCGCGATCTATATGTTGTATAATCATATCCAAAAAGAAAAAAAATAATACTTTTGACTCCGAATTAGCAAGAATCATTATCTTACTATCTTCAATAAAAAAAAGAATTTATGACGTCTGTATCAAACATCGGTAATCAAAGGTCGGATTTACAGGTATTCAGACGATGGAGCAGGAAATCGTATGCGGCATTTGCCAGCATGAATCAAGAGATTAAAATTTCCAACATGAACACCAGTTACAATCTACTGGTTCCATCGAAAGAATGCGGTTTTTCCGGATTTTGCTTTTTACCTGAAAACGGACGGGAGAAAAATGAAACGGATGAATTGGAAGCACTCAGTGCAGAATTCATTCAAATGCTTGTTGTGCAAAACACAAGCAATAGTACAATTGGTCGAATAGCATCCTCTAAAAAAGTTAGCAAGGTTCTTTCGGCACATTTTTATTCCCGTAAATTAAAAAATTAAAGAACCTTTATTATGACTGACATTAGAAACAACTGGACCTACGAAGAAGTTAAAGAAATTTATGACCTGCCACTTTTGGATTTGGTAAATCGCGCATCCAATATCCACCGCCAATACCACGATTCAACAAAGATGAACATGAACACATTAATTTCGGTTCGTACCGGAGCGTGTTCTCAAGATTGTAAGTATTGTGCACAATCGGCTCGATACAATACCCATGTTAAACCAGAAAAACTTAGCTTAGAAAAAGTTTTGGAAGAAGCGCGTTTTGCCAAAGAGAATGGCGTAAAACGTGTTTGTTTGAGCTCTGCTGGTAGAGATGGAAATCGCGACGATCGTTTCGACGAAATGGCTGAAATGATTACCGAAGTAAAGAAAATGGGACTTGAGGTTTGTTGTACCATGGGAATGATCAACAAAGAGAAGGCAAAGAAATTGGCTGATTTAGGCATTACCGCAGTAAATCACAATATCGATACATCGGAACGTCATTATCCTAACATTACCACAACCAGAACCTATGCCGATAGATTAGAAACTCTTGCCAATTTGCAGGAAGCTGGTATCTCCTACTGCTCGGGCGGAATTTTAGGAATGGGCGAAACCGACGAAGACAGAATTGAAATGCTTCGTACACTTTCGAATCAGGAAGTTCACCCTTACAATGTTCCTTTGAATTCTTTGGTTCCTGTTGAAGGAACTCCATTTTACGGAAAAGAGACCATTGGTATTTTCGAAATGGTTCGCGCAGTTGCTACCGCTCGTATCCTGATGCCTAAAACCGTAATTGCCTTTGCTGCGGGTAGAACTCACTACAGCCAGGAAGGTCAGGCACTTTGTTTCCTTGCTGGTGCCAACTCAATCTTTTTTGGAGATAAGTTACTTACGGTAGAGAATATGACCATTAATGAAGATCAGCATTTGCTGGATACCATTGGCATGGTTCCTACTCGTTATCATGAATTAACAACATTAGAAGAATAACAACAATAAGCTATTATTGATATTCTCACTTTGAGTGAGAACACCATAATGCATTAAGAGCTTCACTTTAAGTGAGGCTCTTTTTTTATGACTTTCTGTCACTTTTTAGTAGTTCCCCCAGCTTTTTATCATTTCCCCTCACTTTTGTCTGATTTTCCGTCACTTGCGAGTGGTTTTCTTTTGCTTTGTTGTAATTTTCCGCAGTCCGGAGGCATTTTCACAAACTTATTTAATATTTCTCCGCCTCTGGTAATATTTTCCTTCTCTTTTAAAGATATGTCTTCCATTTCAGAGTAATTCTTTCAATCCTTCCCGATAAGAACTCGCAACGGGAATCATTCTCTTATGAATACAAACTTGATTTCCCTCCAGGTAATCAATCTTATCTGTATTAATGATATAGGATCGGTGAATTCGTAAAAAGTTATTTTGGGGAAGTTTAGACTGGAAAGCTTTAAGTGTTTCATGAATTACAATGCAATCCTCATCGCGATAAAGCTTTAAATAATCACCATCCGATTCAATAAAATTTAGATCACTGGTTTTTATCAAATAGGTTTTCTTATTCGACTTTACTGTAATTGTTGAACTTGATATTGGATCTGAATTCTCAACATTTTTCTGCAAACTTGTAAACTTGTTTACCGCTTTTAAAAATCGATTAAAAGAGAATGGTTTCAACAGATAATCTAAGGCATTCAGGTCGAATCCTTCCACCGCATACTCGGGATAAGCGGTGGTAAAAATTACCTCTGGCAATTCATCCAAGCTTTTCAACCATTCTATTCCGTTTAGTTTTGGCATATTAATATCCAAAAACAAGAGGTCAATTTTTTGATTGAGTAAAATAGTGTTTGCCTCAATAGCATCCTTGCAAATGCCTTTTAAAACCAATTGCGGGCAATCTTGTATGTAAGCTTCCAATATCTCCTGTGATATGGGTTCATCTTCAACAATTAGGCAGGTATATGTATTTTCTTTCGGTTTGTTCATTTTAGATTTAGTTTGAGTTTTACGGTAAATTCCTCATCGTTTTTACTTAGATCTAAACTGTATTGATCTTGGTAAAAAGATTGCAATCGGCTTTTCACATTCTCGATTCCAAATCCACCAATTGCATCAATCTCCCCTCCTGTTCGCAATGGAATGGAATTCTTTAGTCGCATTTCTAAAACCTTTTCTTCAATTTTTACCGATAAATCGATGATATTTTTATCGTTTTGATTCATTCCTCCGTGCTTAAAGCTGTTTTCGATAAAAGGAATTAACAGAAAAGGCACAATCTGATGTGAATCCAATTCTCCAGTGATAAGGTATTTAATTTTGGTTGTCTTGTCGCATCGTAGCTTTTGTAATTCAAGGTAATTCTCGATGTAATCCAATTCCTTATCTAAAGAGACCAATTTATCTTTGGTATCGTAAATCATATATCGCATTAAAGCCGATAACTTTAAAATATATTCCGGTGTTTCATCAGCCTTCTTTCTTGCCAATCCATACAATGAGGTTAGGTTGTTGAATAAAAAATGCGGATTGATATTCGATTTTAATGCCTGCAGCTCTGTTTCGGCTTGCTCTCGTTTTAAGGCTTCCAATTCCTTTTCTGTTTCCAGAACCTGAAACCACGATTTAGATAATTTTAACAAAGTACTCATAGCAATGTATACAAAACTAAACTTTAACAAATCATCGATTTCGTAAGAGGATATGAAAAAATAATTTGGCGCAATTTTATCGCTTAACTTTTCGAAAGTAAGTTGATTGATAAAAGCAGTACCATACCATAAAGTCACCAAGCCTATAAAATACAAGCTATACTTTTCTCTTTTCAGTAAAAATTGAATCAATATTGCAGTATTCAAGTAAACACCAATTACCAAACTAATATGAAAAAGCAATGTATAAACAATATCTATATCCGTTATTTCATCCTCAAGAGCAAAAAATTGAACCAATACATAGAAGGAAGCCATCCAAAACAGAAAGTGTTGAAGAATTCTGTTCTGAATGAACTTGCTTAAACTATTTTTAACTCGATCGATCATTTTATTCTTTTATGGAGAATCCGTCTTTAAATTGAGTTTAATTTTTTACACGCTTTAAAATCAATGCTTCCTTAGGATCATTAAACATCTTGTCATCTGCGAACTTGATCAGGAATTTTTGAATATCTGGCGTTTTTGCTGTAATAATGATATTATCATCTCGTTCCACATATTCAATTCTGATTCGTTTTTTCTTTAGCAACTCCTCAAAATCACCATACTCTATCGCATTAACCTTTAATTCATCTCCATTGATATCAAGTTTCAAAAAACCATGCGTTCGAGTAATTAATCCTGCCATAAAACTTTCCGCTATTTTTTCCTCTAAACACTTTTCATTTGGAATGATATCCAAAAAAAAATTCCCTTCTAATTTAGAAAGTTTTCCATCGAAAATACTGGTATCTTTTTCTGAGAAAATTTTAATCTGATAATGTTTTCTCAACTGAGGATTAAAAAAGAAATTTTCAATTTTTTCCTTATCTGCCTCGCTATAGTTTCTTTTTTTTGATTTTCCTTCAAAAAATGCATTTTCTTCCTTTATGGTCGATTTCTTCTTTTTGGCACCGGAACCATTAAAAAATGCTTCCTCTTTGCTCATTCCTTTGGGGATATTTTTTTCTTTTTTTGCTTCTAATCCTGTAGAATCCACAATTGTAGTAATTTCATATCTGGTTTTATCTTCTTCCATCCATACGCCATCCAATTCATCCAAATGCACTCTATCGCTATCGGTATATAAAGGATGTAAGGAACTCACCACACAAGATTGAGTGGCAAAAAGAATTAGCAGAAACAGACAGCTGAATTTAAATTGTTTAGTTTTCATGACTTTTATTTTTTGTGAAACAATTGGCTATCCGCGGAGATGACCATTATCTACCATCTAAATAAGAGAATACGTTCCCCATATTGAAATTTTTTCGATGGATGCAATCTGTTTATCGGTACACAATCAGAAAATTTCGTTTTCAATTATTCACACCTCGTCTTAGCTATCAAACTTAATAGTAAGAATGGAATAATTAAAACCTCAAGCTTCTTTTCCGATAGTTTTTTGTAAGTTCATACACTCTAAAACTAACCCAACACCCAAATATGAACCTGCAAAAGAAAAGCCTCTCTCTGGGCGAAGCCCTTATTCCAATTGTCTTGCTAATCATTCTTCTTAGTGTTAATGCTATCGTTTTTGGCGATAATGCCATTTCCGGAGCCAATCAATTTTCTCTACTTATTGCGGCAGCAGTTGGTGGTATAATTGCCATTCGTCATGGTAAAGTTTGGGAAGACATTCAAAAGGGCTTTGTAAAAAGTATTGGCACTGCCATGCCTTCTATGCTGATTTTATTGCTGATTGGTTCTCTGGCTGGAACCTGGATGATATCGGGAGTTGTACCAGCAATGATCTATTACGGCCTGGAATTTCTAAATCCTAAATTGTTTCTGATGTTATCGGTAATTATTTGTGCTATTGTATCTGTAGTTTCTGGTAGTTCATGGTCAACCATTGCCACCATCGGGGTTGCCTTATTAGGAATTGGAAATGCCATGGAAATCAATCCGGCTTTAGTTGCAGGTGCAATTATATCCGGTGCTTATTTTGGCGATAAGATCTCTCCTCTTTCCGATACTACCAACCTGGCTCCTGCCATGGCTAATGTGGATCTGTTTGTACACATTCGTTACATGATGTACACAACCATACCCTCTATATTAATAACGCTTGTAATTTTTCTGGTAATTGGATTGACCAAGCATGGTGAAATAGACCCTGAAAGCATACGTCAGGTACAATCAGCCATAAAAGACAATTTCACCATTACCCCTTGGTTGTTTTTAGTTCCTGTACTATTATTTGTTATCATCAGTAAAAAGGTGCCTGCTCTGCCTGCAATTTTTGCGGGTACATTAATAGGAGGAATTTTTGCCATTATCTTTCAACCGCAAATTATCTTTCAATTGTCAGAAAGCACATCATTTATTCAGGCTTCCTACGATACAGTCATGAAATCCATATTTACAAATATTAGTGTTCCTGTTGAAAATGAAAACATTCAGGATTTACTTTCAACAGGAGGCATGAAAGGAATGCTAAACACCATATGGCTAATTTTAACAGCTATGGTATTTAGTGGAATATTAGAAACTGCTGGTATTTTAAAGAAAATTACCGAGACCATGTTAAAAGCTGTACATTCAACAGGTTCATTGGTTACCACTACTGCAATTAGTTGTGGTTTCTTAAATTTGACCGCTTCCGATCAGTACATTTCTATTGTAGTTACAGGAAGAATGTTTGCCAAATCGTATAAAGATCAGAATTTAAAACCTGAAGTACTGAGTCGAACCCTTGAGGATTCGGGAACGGTTACCTCCGTTTTGGTACCGTGGAATACATGTGGTGCTGCACAAGCAGGTGCACTTGGAATTGCAACGGCAGCTTTCGCTCCATTCTGCTTTTTTAATATTATTAGTCCTATAGTTACCATTACAATGGCATATTTTAATATTAAGATTCGAAGAATCAGTGATCAAGGAACAGTAAACAATGAGTAGTAATCAGTGAACAATGATTTAAAATATTGAGATTAAACGCAAATACACCACTAAGATCTAGTGGGGTTTACGGGCATGGGAAGGTCAAGCTGCTTATAGG
>Ga0209272_10000387_pt1 | contig 38289 bp, 36 predicted proteins | sample tdDd002_FD_187125 | JGI IMG/M metagenome (GOLD analysis project Ga0209272, IMG submission 187125) | Marine sediment microbial communities from the Atlantic coast under amendment with organic carbon and nitrate - tdDd00.2 (SPAdes)... | ecosystem: Environmental > Aquatic > Marine > Coastal >...
CAATCTCAAAAAAAACAGATTTGTTTTTGGCTGGTGAAAAAGTAGGACCGAGTAAACTGGAGAAGGTCGAAAAGTTCGGAATTGAAACTATTTCAGAGGAAGAGTTTATAGCAAGAATTCAATAGTTCTGATTTTGTCAGTTAGTACAACTTAAAATCATCCCAGCTCACACAATGTGAGTTGGGATGTTTTTTATATTATCTCGAAAGGTAACCAACAGTATAGCCTGCACCATATGCCAGTAGTAAGATAGAATTGAGAATGATCAAACTGAGCATGATAATTTTCAGATGTTTATTCAATTTGTTTTTACCTCTGTCAGCTAATAAGCTTGATCCTAATGCCAAGATAGAGGATGAGTTGATAAGTAGAAAAATATTCATAAATTTTAATTCTGTTTGAAAACTTATTTATAGGTTTTGTTTGGGAAGTGTAAAGATAAAATCACTGCCTTTACCGACTTCACTCTCTAGCCATATCTGGCCACCATGTTTTATTACAAATTCCTTGCATAGTAAGAGCCCTAAGCCACTTCCTTTTTCGTTTGCCGTACCAAATGTAGTAAAACTCTCATTAGCGTTAAAAATTTTATGTTTGTTTTCATCCTTAATTCCAACGCCTTCGTCATTAACATTTATTGTCCAAAGACTGTTGTTTTCACTTATTGATATCCTGATATTTTTATTTTCAGGTGTAAACTTAATGGCATTTGATATTAAGTTACGAATTGTTGTGCTGAGCATATTTTCATCAGCATATACAAGCTGTTTTTCAGGGATAAGGTTATGAATATGAACAGACTTTTTGTTAGCAGCTTCACTAAGCAAATTTGTCGTCTTATCAACAAGACTTTTAAATGATATGAGTTTTGGTGTAAATGAGATTTCATTTTGTTGACTTTTTGCCCATTCTAAAAGAACTTCCAATAGCTCGTAAGTACTGTTTGATGTTGATTGAAGAATTTCCAGTGTTTGTGTGAGGTGTTCTGTATCAGACAAATCAAAGTCGGAAAGAATTAAATTAATTAAGGATTTTGAGCTACCTATAGGTCCTCTTAAGTCGTGTCCTATTATGGCGAACAGTTTGTCTTTTGTTGCATTCAGATTTATCAGTTTTTTTTCTGTGTGTTCCAGTTCCTGATTTTTAGCTTCAATATCTCTGGTGTATCTTTTTCTTTCTTCTTCGAATTGTTTTCTCTGAGTGATATCGATAATTGAAACCAAAATTTGAAGACCATTCTCTGTTTCTATTGGATTGAGTCCAATTTCAACGGGAAATTCGCTGCCATTTTTTTTAATCGCAAAAAGATCACGCCCAGTTCCCATTTGTCTCGCCTCTGGATTTTCGAAGAATTTCTCACGAATTATGTGGTGATTATGATTAAATCGTTCGGGAATTAATCGTTCAGGTTTTAAACCAAGTAATTCACCTCTTTTATAGCCAAACAGTGTCTCTGTTCGTTTGTTAATCATGCTAATTTTTCCAAAAGAGTCCACTAAAATAATTGCGTTGGGTATAGATTCAACAATCAGGCGAAATTGTTGATCTCTTTTTTTCCTATCTGTAATATCTATAATAGCCGCGAGAACATAAGTGGTGTCATCGGAAGTAATTGTGTTTAGTCCGATTTCGACAGGAAATTCCGAGCCGTCACTTTTTATACCATAGAGTTCTCTACTTTCTCCCATTTGCCGGGAAGTGGCACTTTCGAAGAAGTCTTGAATCAAATGTTTATGTAGCTTTTTTAATCTGGAAGGTAAAAGTGTTTCTAGGTTTTTCCCGATGAGTTCATCTTCTCTGTACTGAAATAGTTTTTCAGTTGCACAATTGACATAGGCAATTTTGCCTTGACTATTCACCAAAACCAATGGACTTGGTGATGCATCTAGCATTAAGCGAAAATTAAGTTCTTGTACTTTGGTTTCAATCATATTTAAGTATATATCTCTTGTAAACTGAATGTTGAAGTTATTTAAAGTTATGAAAATTATCATAATTAAACAGTCTGATCCTTGTCAATTCATGATAATTCCGATTTATCCCTGATATTTCAGACTTAAGTAATTATTCAATTCCAGTTTTTTTATCATGAATTGAACTGCATCTTTCAAGATGAATTATACAGCTAGATATTTTATTCCGCATTCGAAATCGCACACTTTTCTGTACGATATCGAACATGTAAAAAAAATATGCCTAGTACTTTGTGTTGGTAGTGAGTCTAATATGGTTTGTGGCATAAAGTATGATAGGGTAGGCAACATATAAATGAAAAACTACTTTCATACTACGATCTTTTATTAAGCTTAGCTGTTAAGAAACGTTAATTGTACATATGGCGTGTAACCAAAAAAGCGATGACGTAGTCCTATAGTTGTAAATTAACCCGACCAAAAAAAATAATTATGAGAAGAATATTATTTGTAGCAATTTTAATGATGTATAGTTTTATTAATTATGCAGAGGAGTTACCTGAAAATATCAATAGTAAACTTGGTGCTGTTTCAGGCTTAATCATCGATGAAAATACAAACGAGGCATTGCCATACGTTAACATTGTAATTAAAGATATAAACAATCAAATTTTAACAGGCGGAATTACTGATGACAAGGGTAAGTTCAATATTAGGAAAATTGCAATAGGAAAGCATGTCATCGAAATTCAATATATCGGATACAAGCCTTTTATTAGAGAACTTAATTTTACAGCTAAAAATAAGTCCTACAAATTGGGAACGATTCGTCTCGAAGAAGATACCGAAGTGCTTGGCGAAGTAGTTGTAAGAGCTGAATTGTCAACAGTGACTCAGAAGGTTGACAGAAAAGTTATTAATGTAGGTAAAGATTTAACTGCTGCTGGAGCAACTGCATCTGAGGTATTAAACAATGTACAATCGGTAAGTGTTGATAGCCAAACAGGGACAGTTAGTTTAAGAGGAAACGAGAATGTTAGAATTCTGGTAGATGGTAAACCTACTAATATTAGTGCAGCCCAATTGTTACAACAAATACCCTCAACATCAATAAAGAACGTTGAATTAATTACGAATCCTTCGGCAAAATATAATCCAGAAGGAATGAGTGGAATTATTAACATTGTCTTGAATAAAAATGCCAATATTGGTTTTAATGGGAATGTAAATCTAGGTATTACACGAGGCGAGAATATACGTGGAAACGGTTCTTTAGATATGAATTATAAAACCGGTAAGGTGAACTTTTTCTTAAACTATGGCGCTAACGGTGGAAAAAGAGACAATTATGGTAACGTTTTAAGAAGTTCGAAAGATGAGAATGGAAATGTAATTCTAGATAATGACCTTTTACAGAAGTTTAGTTTTATAAGTGATAACAAATCCCAGTTGCTAAAAGTAGGAGCTGATATTTATTTGAATGAGAAGAATACGGTTTCATTTTATACCACTCAGAATTTTCGTGATGGTGTTTTTGATGGTACTACAAAAATTTTTAGAGGTACAGACTTAGATTATCATAGCTTGATGAAATCTGAAACAGAAAATTCTACTGGAACTTATAATTTTAATTATAAAACCGACTTCGAAAAGAAAGGACACAACCTGGAGTTCGAAGCGACTTATAGTGAAAGTGACTCGCCTGAAGATGCGACTTATAAAGAATTGCTTGATCCGGTTGATTTGACTTCAAATTATATAGATGCAATTGAAAATGATTACACCAATACACTTCTAAATCTGGACTATACAAATCCATTGGGGGAAAATACAAAGTTGGAATTAGGTTTGGAGTTAAGGTTAAACAATACTGAGAATTCAAGGGCAACAAATCAACACGATTTTAATAATGAGGAAATAGGCAATTCTGCATTTACATATGATAGAAGTATCTATTCGGGATATGTGAATTTGAATCATAAGATTGATAAACTTTCGATGCAATTAGGTGCACGATTCGAGCAATATGAGGTAGATGGACAGTTTATTAAAGGTGACGAGAAAGCTAAATATTCTGATAGCCGCTTTACAGTTTATCCTTCGGCCTTTTTCACCTTTACACCAAGCGAAAAAAATCAGTTGCAGTTGAGTTACAGTAGAAGAGTAGACAGACCATCTATCAAACAAGTGAACCCAATTAGAGAGTGGAGTACACCTTTGATAAGCTCCTTTGGGAATCCTGAATTAGATCCTCAGTATACGAACTCGTTTGAGTTTAATTATACAAAAGGTTTAGAGAAAGGATCAGCAACTATTGGCGTTTTCTACAGAAGAGTGAATGATAATATTTCCAGAGTATTAAACAAAGATCCTTTGGATGTTGAAAAGGTGGAAATGTCTTACTACAATATCGATAGCAACGATCGTTATGGATTAGAATTATCTACTAATTACAGATTCTTTAAATGGTGGTCGATGAATGCCAGCTCCGATTTATACATCCAGAAAGAGACGGGCGTATCAAATGGGGAGAATCTGGAGATTACAAACAATTCCTTTAATGTTAGAGTATCGAATAGCTTTACAGCAACTAAAAAGCTAAGATTCCAATTGTTTGCCATGTATCGTGGTGGTGGAAAAGACATTCAGTTTGAGAGGGATCCAATGTGGATGATAAATACGGGTGCAAGCTACAGAGTATTAAAAGGAAAAGGAACCCTAACCTTTAGAGTGAACGACATTTTTGAAGGCATGAAGTTTAAGTTTGATTCTAAAGTGCCTTACAATCAGGCTGGAGAATTCCATTGGGAAAGTAGAACAGCATACTTAGGCTTTTCGTACCGATTTGGTAGTGGAAAAAATAAAGCCAAGAGAAGAAAGCATAGAGATAGTCGTGAAACTCAAGGTGGCGGTGGATTCATGTAAAAATCTTCGTTCAAGTTGTTGAACAGACAGCATTAAAAAATCTCCTTATCCTATTAATTTAGGGTAGGGAGATTTTTTATTTAGTTGGGATGTTGTTTTAATTAATAGTCACATTTTATCAGCGTCAGCTTGAAAATTTAATTTTTATAAACCTGACGCTCTTTTATGATGTGATTTTGTGTTTATAATCAGCGAATTAACTTTATTGGCGAAATTCTTTATTGATCAATTTGTTGAGATCTTCTTTTCCTTACCTTTAGGAGTGAAAATTTTTGACATGAATAAAAGAAAACATAAGTATAGTATTCGTAAGGTTCTAGTGGCAACTGTCATATTATCAGCGATTATAATTTTAATATTTAAAGCTCTAAATCCGACATCCAAAGGGAAAAGCATAGATACATTCTCGGTTCCTGTACTTAGCAAAGCTGAAAAGGGAGCGCTGCGTCGTTATAATAATAATTATCATCTTAAGGTTGCCCGAAAAAAGGGCTTAAAAAAGCCTTTGCATTCAAGAAGTGATGATAAAACAAGCGCCAAAGCATTTTGTGATCGTTATGATCTGGTTGAAATTACCGATAACAAATACTATGAGATACCTTATTTAAGAAACTCATTACCTTATCTTCAAGAATCCGCAAAAGAATTTTTAAATCTACTTGGCGAAAGATTTTGCGACCAACTCGAAGAATCAGGATTAAAAAAATATCGATTTTCAGTTTCATCCATATTACGAACCCTCGAAGATCAAAAATCGTTACGCAAAAGCAATGTAAATGCCACGCCAAATAGTTCATCGCATTATTATGGACGAACTTTTGATATTGTCCAAACACGTTATTTTGAGAGAGACAATAGCACACCCGTTTATACATACCGCTTACGAAATATATTATTGCGTGAATTAATTAAATTGCAAGATGAGGGGAAATGCTACGTTCTTCTAGAAAAACAAACGAAATGCATTCATGTAACCGTAAGGTAGTGTATACAGAAGGAACTGAAATGCAAGCCTGAAAAATAGAATTGCATATTATTACTCCAACCTCATAAAGGAGCTTAATGGCTTGCAGTTTTTCTGATCCCCTTTAGGGAACTCAGGAGTAAGCAGGAGTAAAAAAAATGCCCCAATTCATCTAGTGAATAGGGGCATTTTTATATATGTATTTCACGAATTAACAACCTTGCATATCAAAATCAGAACTGTCAACCATCTTGACTTCTTTTTTCATTTTCTTCTGAATGACTTTAAAGTGATGTTCATCCTCCGGAGTAACAAAAGAAATGGCTTCCCCAGGAGATTCAGCTCGACCCGTTCTACCAATACGATGCACGTAATCTTTCGGAGAGCGAGGCAATTCGTAGTTCACCACATAAGGGAGAAATTCAATATCGATACCACGAGCTAAAAGATCTGTAGTAACCAAAACACGAATCTTACCTGTTTTGAATCGTCTTAAACTCTCGCTACGAGAATTCATACTTTTCTTCCCATGAGTAGAAACGGCGTGTATACCATTACGACAAAGTTTATTGGCAACACCATCTGCTTTAAAAGCTGAGGACACAAAAACCAATACCTGCTTAAGGTTATTCTTTTTAATCAAGTAACGAAGTAGTGGACCCTTTCTACTATCTTCAACAGCATAGGCAATCTGATCGATAAGTTCCTTCTCTTCTTCCTTCGATTCAATTTTGATGACTTCAGGACGGTTTAATAGAAGCTCCTTAATGTTCTCGACCTCTTTGCTTAGAGTTGCTGAGAATAAAAGATTCTGTCGCTTTTTGGGAAGAAGAGCGAAAATGCGATCCATTTCATACTTAAAGCCCAGATTAAGCATCTTGTCTGCTTCATCAAGTACTAAAGTGTTTATTTCAGATAGATTTACAGCGTTTGATTCTTCTAATTCGATTAATCGGCCAGGTGTTGCAACCAGAATGCTAACACCATTTAAAGCCATCATTTGAGGGTTAATAGAAACCCCGCCGAAAATCGCCAGTGTTTTAACTCTATCTGGCAAAGCAGAAGCAAATGTACTAAACACCTCTTCGACCTGAACGGCAAGCTCACGTGTCGGAACTAAAACGAGAACTTTAACATGTCTGTTTTTGAGAGGTTTGTTGCTCTTTAAATTGTTTAGGATGGGTAGGACGTAACTCGCCGTTTTACCTGATCCTGTTTTTGCAATACCTAAAACATCCTTATTGCTTAAAATAGCAGGAATAGCCTCCTTTTGAATCGGGTAGGGCTGAGAGTAATTTTCATCAGCCAAAGCTTTTAGTAAGACGGGAGATAGACCTAAAGATGTAAATGACATTATTTTGATTTTAAATTATACTTGAGCATCAATTTTAAGAGGTCAAAGATACATCAAAATAAATGAGGAATTGGGAGCATTGCTTCTGCATTCGGTATAAAATTATTTTTTCAATTCATAACTTATCAGAAGCATGTGTTCTACTTTATTCAAATTCTCATTATCCATTTTACGTGTGATATCTTCACCCCAACAGAATCGATATATCTTCTGTCCTTTATAACTATCTTCCCACATCATGCCATAAAAAAGAAGAGGCACTTTTTTGTTATATACAATTTTACCTGGCTTGATGGATCTCCAAATGTGTTCTCGATTAAATTTTTCTGAAAAATCGAAGCGGATTGTTGATTCGATATTCGGGTGTATAAAATTGATATAAGATGTTGCTGGTGAATGGCTATTTTTATTGGTAATGATGCTTAAGTTTTTCTTTTTTGAATCTTTTTGCCATGAATAGAAATGGCGAACTTCCGTTTTTAGAATAGAATCTTTACTTATTTCGTCGATGTGTACTGTAAGGTTGTAATCAGTGTCTACAGAATCAAAGTTGAATTTGAAAATTTCGAGACCTTTTATTTTTAGGGCCTTTTTGATATCTGATTGGGAGAGCTCTTTCTGTATGTTTTGAGATTTGGCAATGAACGAGAAGGGTAAAATTAGAATAATTAGAAGTAGCTTGAATTTCATGATAATTAGAGTTTTGATTCGTTTAAAACGTTAAGTTAGCAATTAAATAAAATATATGATTACTAATCTAGACTCATCAATCATTTTTTTTTGTATTCATTATTCTACTATAGCTCGAAGAGTTTATTAAATTTGTTGAAACTTAAAAAATATTCTTTTGAACATCTCAATCCTAACAGAACATTCGCTGTGGTGGTTATTACCAATCTTTATACTCGCTGCCTCGATCACGTTTATTCAGTACTTTTATAAAAGTAGATATAAGAACGACTTATCTGTTGTTCGAATTTTCGTACTCTCAGTATTAAGATTTTTAGCTTATTGTAGCTTGTTATTTCTTTTGTTGAATCCAAGTATAAAATACAGTAGAAAGCACATAGAAAAACCACTTTTGATATGGGCTCAGGATAACTCTCAATCAATAAAGTTTTCAAAGGATTCAAGCTATTTTCAGAATGAGTATTCTAAGGTAGTCGATAATTTTTTGGAAAGTTTAAGCAGTAAGTATGACGTACAGAAGTTAAGTTTTGGACAAAACGTAAAGCCTGTTGAAGAATTAGATTTTTCGGAGCCATCTAGTGATTATGCATCACTATTAAACTATCTAAAAGACAATGTTCAGGCAGGAGATCAAACTCAGGTTATTTTAGCCGGTGACGGATTATACAATAAAGGGAATGATCCTCGTTTTTCCGTACAGGAGATTAAAACGCCCATACACACCATTATTTTAGGTGATGTTGCCACTCAAAAGGATCTGTCTATTGTATCTGTAAGGAGCAATAAATTAGCCTTTTTAAAGTCTAATATGCCTGTTCGTGTGGCCTTAAAAGCTGATTCTTGTTCAGGAGAAACCTTTAGAATTCAAGTTTTGTCTGGGTCAGAAATTTTATATCAAGATACTTTGAATATTTCTCGTGATGATTTTTTTGTAGAAAAGGATTTCTTCATTTCTCCGAGCCGTGTAGGCTTGCAGAAATATGAATTGAAAGTACAAGTGCTGGAAGGAGAGGTTAATGCTAAGAACAATGTTCGAGAGTTGATTGTAGATGTTTTGGATCGTAAACGCAAAATTGCCATTTGCTTCGATGCTTATCATCCCGATATTGCAGCGATTCAGTCGGCTTTGCAAGAGAAATCGAATGATGCTATTAGTTTGATCGATGTTTCGAAAAAACAAGTGAATTTCTCAGATTTCAATATGCTGGTTCTTTATCAGTTGCCATCAAATAATGGAATGAATGATAACTTCTTTAATCAATTAAAAAGTTCGGCCTCACCATTTCTTATGATTCTAGGAGGAGAGACGGATATTAATCATCTCAATCAATTGAACTTGGGCTTGAATGTGATTCGAGATAACGAGCTGTTTCAGGATGCAAGTTTGGGTTTCAGTCCTGACTTTTCGATTTTTGAATTGAATCAAATAACAGAAAAGAATCTTTCGGGCTTTCCACCTTTGTTATCTCCTATGGCTAAATTTCAGTTTAATCAAGAATCGAATATCATGGGAACTCAAATTATTAAAGGCATTCCTACTGAGATTCCTCTAATTGTTTTTTCACAAAAAGATCAGCAGAAACAGTGTTATGTTTTAGGCGAGGGTTTATGGCGATGGAAATTACATGATTATAAACTGAATAGTTCTCATGAGCATTTTAATACTTTAATCAATCAGATTGTTCAATACCTTGCGCTACGAGTGAAGAAAAGCCAACTCAGCCTTCAATACGATAAACTGTATAAAGAAACGGATGCCATTCAAATTGGAGCACAGCTTTATAATAAAAGTTATCAGGCTACGAATACGACAGATATTAAGTTTCTTTTGAGAAATGAAAAAGGAAATGAGTTTGCCTATCAATTTGAACGCTCGGCTAATGTGTATCAATTAGATTTGAATAATTTGCCTGCTGGAAAATATGAGTTTGAAGCTAAAGCAGAAGCTTTCGATAAAGAGTTCATTCGTAATGGTTCTTTTGTAATTAGTTCCGAGAATTCGGAAGCGAAGGAGTTACAAGCGAGTCCGGCTCTTTTAAAAAACTTATCGGAATTGAGTACAGGTATGCATTTTTCTTTAGCTCAATTGTCTCTGTTGTCCGATAGTCTTTTAAATAATGCTCATGTAAAATCACGTCTTTCTATTGAAAATAGCTACAGTTTAGTCCTTAATTTTATTTGGATTTTATGTTTTGTTATTTTGTTACTGGTTTTGGAATGGTTTTTGAGAAAACATTGGCTGGGAATATAACAATTGTTTCCGACTTAAATCTCTAAACCTATCTGACCTAAATTATTAATTTATGGAATTCTCAATGTCCCCTACAAAGTTCATATACTTTGGTATTCTAGTACTTTTTCTGTCATTATCTTCGTGTAGCATAACATCTCAGGTTCAGTTTCAAACTTTAGAAGCTCCTCAAATCGTTTTACCTGCTGATATTTCTCGTATTGCATTTGTCGATAGGAACTTGCATTTTCCTTCAGATAGTGTCAATCAATATTATAAAGTTGGAGGTGGGGTTCGAAAGGACTCTATTGATTATACTTCGAAAATGAGTTTGAATTGTTATGAGGGATTTCGAGAGAATATTTCGGAATACCTTCAGCAGGATTCTATTCCCTTTGTTCGTTTGCAAGAGAAGAAGATACCTGATGATATTCGAAAATCCGCCCTAATGGAATGGTCGAGTGTTGACAGTATATGCAAAGTAACAGAGTCGGATATTTTGTTTGTTTTAGAAAATATTCAGGTTTATAATGAACACGAAATTGAAGAAGGTGATTTGTATTGGATTTTAACAGAAGTCAGTTATTTAGGCTTGTGGCGTATTTACGATCCTATGCATCAGAAAATTTATGATGAGAGGTTTCTTGTTGATAGTTTATTTATGGAAACCTCTGATGCGAGCTTTCAAAAGTTGGTAACTGAAAAATTACCAAGTAGGAAACAAATACTGAATGATGCATCCTATGAGTTGGGAAGGAGTTATGTTGATTTGATATCACCTAAGTGGATAGATGTTAGCCGGAATTATTTTGTTTCAGGAGATAAGCGCTTATCAACGGCTTTGTACTTTATGAATAAAAATGAGTTCGATACCGCAATAAATATGTGGCAAAGTCTGACTACGGAAAAGGATATGAAGCTTGCAGGACGTGCAGCCTATAATCTTGCCGTAATACATGAAATGAAGGGTGACTTAAAAACAGCGCGAAGTTGGATCCGAAAAGCCATCTATTTTTGTAAGAAGATGAAGAATAGACCATCGGAATATAAAGAAATAGAAGCTTACTTGTTAGTATTGGATTCTCGTTGGTCTAATGGGGAAAAAATTAAAAAATTCTTTGGTGAGTAATATGATAAACTAATGTGAGTTTCTATTTTTCTTTTTTTGATGGATTGTTTGGAGTGGTTTTTGATAGATTCAATTTAGTCGCGTAGTCTTATGAAACATTTTTTTGTAATTCAAGTTAACTACTAAAAAAAGGATGTATGAAATCACCAATATTTCACTTGAATTTTTTTTACCATTTATGCTTTTGTTTGGTTTTATTTTTACCCGCATGTAAAACTGTTTCGGTAATTGATTTTCAGATATTAGAAGCACCTAAAATCATTTTACCCGCCGATATTTCTCGTATTGCATTTGTCGATAGAAATCTAATACTTCCTTCTGACAGTGTGAATCATTATTATAAAAGGAATGGGTATCTGTACGAGGATCAATTTGATTTTACATCTAAAATGAGTTTAAACTGTTATAAAGGGTTTGGTGAGAACCTTTCAGAGTTTTTTCATACGGACTCTATCCCTTTTGTTGTTTTACCTAAAGAAAAAGAGGATGATGCACAGAAGAGACTAAAACCTTTAAGTTGGACTACTGTTGATGGTATTTGTCGTGGCACGAAATCAGATGTTTTGCTTGTTTTAGATTATGTTCGTGTTTTTATTGAACATGAGATTGTTAAATCTGATACATACTGGGCTTTTACTAACATTAATTATGCTGGGAAATTAAGTATCTATGATCCCTTGAAAAAAGTTATTTATGCAGAAAAGATACTCTCAGATAGCTTATTCTTGGAGTCTGAATCCTACAGTGAAGATCGATTAATTTACCAGATAATTCCCGGTCGAAAGCAATTGTTAAATGATGCGGCTTACGAATTAGGAAGAAACTATGTCGATCTCATATCACCTCGTTGGATTAATGTTAGTCGAACTTATTTTATTTTAGGGGACGAGAGGTTTTCTAAGGCCATTTATTTTATAAATAAGAATGATTTCGAAGTGGCCATTAAATTATGGGAAAGTGTTATTGATGAGGGAGATATGTTGTTGGCAGGGCGCGCATCTCACAATATAGCTGTGGCGAAAGAAGCGACAGATGATCTAAAGAGTGCGAGGACATGGATCGAAACATCACTAAATTATTATAAACAGTTAAAAAATAAGCGATCGGAATACAAAAAAATTAAAGCTTATTCTCTAGCTTTGAATTCCCGTTGGATTAACAGAAAAAAAATAAAACGTTTCTTTGGAGAAGAAAATTAGGAGAACAATTCGTGTTAATTTAAAGAAGTGTTCCAACGGGTAAATGAAGCTATTTTTTAATTTCATCATCACATTTCGACTACGCTCATTGCGAGTCACATTATTTACATTAAACTATGTCTACAGAACTGATTCTTGCGCTTATACTGATCATATTAAATTTAGATTTTTTATTAGAACGAACACTCGATATTTTAAACAGAAAGAATTGGACAGCTAAAATTCCTAAGGCTCTTGAAGGCATTTACGATGAGGATAAATATGCCAAATCGCAAGCCTATGAAAAAGACAAGCACCGAATAGGCCTTTTATCATCAGTTTTAGGCTTTGCAGCCACCATTTTAATGATCCTTGCTGGAGGTTTTGCTTGGGTTGACGATTTTGTACGCCTTTATTTGTCGCACCCGATTACTGTCGCACTCGGATTTTTTGGCCTTATCATGTTAGGATCGAGCATCATCAGTTTCCCCTTTTCCTATTATTCCACTTTTGTAATTGAAGAAAAATATGGTTTTAACAGAAGTACACTTAAAACTTTTATTCTCGATAAAATAAAAGGAGGTTTGCTTACTGCCATTTTAGGAGGTGGTATTTTGGCCCTTATTATTTGGATTTATACCATGACGACCACTAATTTTTGGTGGATGGCCTGGGCTCTGATTGCCTTCTTTATGATATTTATGAGTATGTTTTACTCTTCTTTAATTGTCCCTTTATTTAACAAACAAACGCGTTTAGAAGAAGGGGACTTGAATACGGCCATTAGTGCACTTGCCGAGAAAGTGGGTTTTAAACTCGATAATATTTATGTGATGGATGGTTCAAAACGTTCATCGAAGGGAAATGCTTATTTCTCAGGCTTAGGTTCACGTAAACGAATCGTATTATTCGATACTTTGATAGACGAATTATCTACAGAGGAAATTGTAGCTGTTTTGGCTCACGAAATAGGACATTATAAAAAGAAACACACACTGAGCTCTATTATTTTAGGGCTTTTACAGACAGGTGTCATGTTTTATATTTTCTCATTACTGATCGGGAATGCTAGTTTATCGGCAGCTTTAGGTACCGACAATCACAGTTTTCATTTAGGATTAATCGCCTTTGGAATTTTGTATTCGCCCATATCTACTTTTTTAGGTTTAGGAATGAATATATTATCTCGTAAGAATGAATATGAAGCAGATGCTTACGCTTCAGAGCACTATAGTTCGAAAGCTTTAGCAGATGGTTTAAAGAAACTTTCTGTTAGTTCTTTGAGTAACTTAACGCCACATCCGGCTTATGTGTTTTTCTATTATTCACACCCAACGCTTTTGCAGCGTTTAAATGCCATGCAAGGTAAATAGAAATCACTAGAATCAAGCGAAGCTTATCCTGCGAGGGATTAACGGAAATATCTAATATCAATAACAGAGAATTTATTTTGAAATTATGCAAGCAGAAATTATAACCATTGGCGACGAAATTCTAATTGGGCAAGTTGTGGATACGAATTCGGCATGGATGTCAAAGGAGTTGAATGAAATTGGAATTTCGGTGAATCGAATTACGAGCATTTCAGATACGAGTGAAGCTATTATTTCTTCAATTGAAGAAGCGATGTCTCGAGTAGATCTAGTTTTGATGACTGGAGGACTTGGTCCAACCAATGATGATATTACAAAGAAAACTTTGAGTGACTATTTTGCTTGTGAATTGGTTCAAGATAATGGACTTTATGAGAAGATAGAAGAGCGTTTGGCACGATATAAAATTGGGATGAATGCTTTTAATCGAGAGCAGGCTCTTGTTCCTGATGGCGCTAGAATAATCAACAATGATTTGGGTACGGCACCGTGCATGTGGTTTTCACGAGAGAATAAACATGTTATTTCGATGCCAGGTGTGCCTTTCGAGATGAAAAATATCATGCAATCTCAGTTATTGTCATTATTGAGTGATCAGTTTGATTGTCCCTGCGTTTTGCATCAAACGGTTATGGTTCAGGGAGTGGGCGAATCTGTTTTGGCAGAAATGCTTCAGGATTGGGAGACAAATCTACCGTCTGTTGTCAAGTTGGCCTACTTGCCATCACCAGGAGTTGTACGATTACGCCTGAGCTTGGTGGGAGAGGATGAGGCTGAGTTGAAAACCATTATTGAAGATCAGCTTAAAGGCTTGAAACTTATTTTAGGAGAGCGAATATTTGCTTTTGATGACGAGCAAATTGAGCAAGTGATTGCCAATTTACTTTTGGATCAAAAGAAAACACTATCGACAGCAGAGTCTTGTACAGGCGGGAATATGGCACATATGCTCACAGCAATGGCAGGAAGCTCAGCCTATTTTAAAGGATCTATTGTGGCTTATTCCAACGAAGTTAAAGCGAATGTGCTTGGGGTTAATTCAAATAGCATAGAAGATTTTGGTGCGGTTAGTCAACAAGTGGTCGAGCAAATGGCTGTTGGATCTTGTAAGGCTATTGGTTCAGATTATGCCATAGCCACATCGGGAATAGCCGGACCAGACGGTGGAACAGATGAAAAACCTGTGGGAACCGTTTGGATAGCCGTAGCTTCTGCCAATAAAGTCATTTCTGAAAAATTTGTTTTCTCCAAAGAGCGTGGACGTAATATTCGAATGGCTTCTATGGCTGGTTTTAACATGGTTCGAAAGTTGATGCTAAATGAATAGGAGGTAAGACAGCTAATTAGGATTAAAATACCTCTACAACGGTATGGAGTTGCAAGATGAAATGGATTGGTTGGAGTTGCTATATTTATCTTGACAGTTATCTGTAAATCTTTTAGACAGAGATCTTGATTAAAATGGTAATATTGGAGAGATAATTCACGACGGTTGTGATGGTAGTATTAATCGTACAGGTATAAAGTTCTGGACTACTTCAAATTCAGACGAAATAAAACAATTTTTGGAAATATTATTATATAAATATAAAAAGAAGGAGGCTGAGTAATGAGCGTAAAATGTATTTTCAGTTTTGTCGTTTTCCTTTTATTCATAGGCTGCAAGCCAAATGAAAAAAAATATTTATATTTTCAAGATTACAGATCATATGTGCATAAACAGTCCTATGTTTCGATAAAAAAACATAATGCTTCTATAATTAATGATATGTATTTAAATCTTGGGGAAAGTAATTTTAGAGATTTCGCAAATGAGTGTGGAAAAATAGGATCCAGTAGTATCAGAGCTAAAAAAATTGGAGAAGTTATAAGGTATTTCCAGAGTTAGGTATTGTAAAGGTTTTATTTAGATTTACAAATGAAGAATTGAATGCACCTGTAAGGATGGATGTAAGAAAAAGATCTTATTATGTACCCATGTTACTATTACATGATACCTTACCTAAAGTAAATACGGTAAAAAATATTCCAGATTATTAATAATTAGGATAAAATAGCAAACCAAAATATAAGTCTACTTACAGCGATGTGAGTAGGTTTTGTTTTTTTTATAGCTCCGCAATATTTGTATTAAAGAAGTCTTTGAATTTTTTCTGGTAAGCATCTTGTCAATAATCTTGAAAACGGTTTGTTTGTTTGTTTGTTTGTTTGTTTGTTTGTTTGTCTTCTTCATCCAGTTCTTGGATGAGTCTCTCCGGCTCGTATCCTGCGTAAGCAGAAAAGAATTTGTTTTCCGAGATTAGTGATTTGTGGAAGTTGAAATATTATATCTATTGGTTGGAAATTTTAGATTGGTATTATTCCCACCAACTACTACGGCGGTAAAGAAATTATTGATATATCATCTTATTATGCATAGATCATAATTTTACAACCTCCTACTTTACAATATGTTTTAATTGATAATTAATTTTAATATATTTAACTAATCATTCAATTAGTCGAAATCTTACTAATAAGAATTTGACTCTTAAAAAATGGTTGAATAAAATAATCAATATTAACAATTAAAATTTTTAGAATGAAAAATTTAAATGATTTTACAGCTCAAGAACTGAGTGAAAGAGAGATGACTATGGTTAAAGGCGGCGGCTTTTGGAGTGATTTCCTGAGAAAAGTACACAAGGGAATTGAAGGTATTTATGGAATTCCAGGAAGTCGTTAAAACCTACTAGTAATTCTTTAGGCAGCTTTAACTGCCTAAAGAATAGCTATTAAACTTCTACTTAAGTAACATTCGATTTATTTATAAGCAATAATACTCATAACCTCTGATAGTCCGTGTTGCCTGCTAGTTCGAGCGTTTACCCCACATGCAGCAAGTCTGCGACTTGTCGTAATAATTAAGACACGAAGGCCCAATACTTAATAAAAAGTGTTGGACTTTGTTATGCATTGATTTGTAACTAGGCTATATTAATTTTGTTTAACTAGCCTTGTTATTTATTTGATTTAATACGATACGCGCCCGACAGTTTTCTTTGCCAGTGGTACGACTTATAATCTTACAACTCATATGGTTGTCATCATTTAATTCTTGATAGATTTGAACTTTTTCACCAAATTTAATTTCATGCAAAAAATTAATCTCCAGTTCAGAAATGGGTTTGTTTGTTAATGTTTCCATTGGGAAAGTATCAATTAGCCATCGCATGTATCTAACATTGTTTACATGACGATTGATATCGATATCGCTGTTGTGAATTATAATTTCTTCGATAAGAGCAGCTTCGTTGGAAAGTGGAGCTAGTTTGTCTAACTCACTTTCGAAAACTTCGGCATAACGACCTATCGGCATATTTTTAATAATTTTTTGAGGACGAAGCGGACGATGATTATTTAAATCTATAATTAACCATCGAGAACTCGCTATAGCGATAATATTATCTTCGGAATCTGAAATACGATAATCTCGTGCACCAAAAATACCTTTTGTACCCGTTGGGTAAGTTTCAATTCGAATGGTTTCTTTCCATTTAGCAGGACGAATAATTTTAATTTTCAAACGTGAAAGAACCCAGGTGTAGTTGTTCTGACTTAAATCTTCCACACCTTGTCCTATTTGATCAAAATGATTAGCAGAAATTTCTTGAATATAGTTGCAAATACTCGTCAATCTGGCATTTCCATGCCAATCACTATCGAATGAACCGATAGTAAACTTTTGACTGTATATGCTTAGATCTGCCATATGATATGAAGACTATGAGTTATAAAAAAACAATGAAATATGATAGAAATAGAATATTAACTACAAAAGAAGAATTGTAGTTGTTACTCTTAAGATGCTATTTTCTTGCAGCTATAACTAATATAATGAAAAAAGAAAGGTGCTAGACATATTTTTTTATGCAACTCGCTTTGTTTTACACAAAAGGAAGGATCTTTATTTTGATATAAAAAAAATCGAGATCAATAAGATAGACTTATTAATCTCGATTTTCTAGATGGTTTGATCAAATAGCTTTGCCATTTATAGGTACATCATTAGGGCAACGCCCAAGCCAAGGCCAGATAAAACCAGTGATATTTTGTGATTATCAGTTTTGAAAAACGAGATGATGAGTGAGCAAACTATAATACTTAGGAAACTAATAACAAGTATGGCTGAATAAGTTCCCAGATTATAACCTAAAAAGGATAAGAAATTAAATTTATAAGCCATTGCTATTTTACAGTGTGCGCCGAATATAAAGCCTTGCATTATACCAATTAGCACAAAAATATTGTAGTGAAGTGTTGTGATACGCTTGCTTAAAATGCCATGTAATGAGACAATGACTAGAGTCGCAATAACAAGTAAGTTGATTGTGGCACCAGAAATATTAATGATTTTAAATACGGATAATGAGAGTCCAATAAGTAAGCCCGAGCACAAAGCCAGAATAATGAGAAGGTAGGTTTTCCAATCCTTGAGACTAAAAAAAGCACCAATGATGATCAGAAATAGAACTTGGGATAACATTGAGAGGTGAAAAAAGTGTTTAAAGGCAATTTCGAAACAGTAAAAGAGTTTATCCATGATATAATTTGATAATGAGGGGACGGCTTTTTATTTTAAATCAGCCTTGTTAGTTAATTTGATTAAATATAATTCGAGCTCGGCAATTCTCCTTGCCAGTCGTTTTGCTTTTGATTTTACAACTCATGTGGTTTTCATCATTCAATTCCTGAAAGATCTGAATCTGTTCACCCAACTTAAGTTCGTGAAGAAAATTAATTTCCAATTCAGAAACGGGCTTTTCTGTTAATGTTTCAATAGGAAGAGCATCGATTAGCCATTTTAGATATTTCACATTATTCACATGTCGGTTGATGTCAATATCAGAATAGTGAACTTTTATTTCCTCGATTAATTCGGCATCTTGAGAAAGAGGTGCTAGTTTGCCAAGTTCTTTTTCGAATACTTCAGGATAATTACCCAAAGGCATATTCTTAACGACCTCGTGCGGACGAATGGGACGATGACTATTTACATCGACTACCAACCAATTAGAACTGGCTAAAGCAATCACTTTATTATCCGCGTCGAAAATACGAAAGTCTCGTGCACCAAAAAGTCCTTTAATACCAGTAGGAAATGTTTCTATCCGGATGCTTTCCTTCCATTTTGCAGGTCGAATAATTTTAATCCGTAAGCGAGAAAGAACCCAGGCATGATTGTTTTCATTTAAATCCTCTAAGCCTTGACCAATTCGATCTACGTGATTTCCTGCAATTTCTTGTAGGTAATTACAAATGCTAGTTAGTTTCGCATTTCCGTGCCAATCGCTATCGAAAGAACCGATTGCGAATTTTTGGCTATATATACTTAAATCTGTCATCAGAAAAAGACAATTAGTGATTAAGAACGTCTTGCATTATAAATTGACCGAATAAGGATCAGCACGATGAATGGTAGAATCGTATAGGGTAACTTTTGTGGCATAATTGGCCAGGCAGCTATAAGCAAGAGTATGAAAATAGAATGATATTTAAAATAAGTTTTTACCCACGTAGGTCTGTTTTTCTTAAACAGAAGATGTATGATTGGAAGATGAATTGGTAATGCCCAAAGAATATTGAAATTTGGTCCCATGGCCTGATGATCGGTAAAAAACCAAAGAAAAAGTATAAGGAAGCCGAATAATGAGGTACTCCCGAATACGAGCACATCAAGTAATACGAATCGTTTCTCATTTCGTATTGAACTTATAGTTAAGGCCAAGCCAATAAGCGCGATAAATCCAAAAATAAACAGGGGATGCAAGTACCAAGCAGTTGGTTTTTGTTGAGCCATTTCACTAAGAATTACGTTCTCTTTACTCACAAATTTCTTTGTATTACCATTCTCAGAAACAAGAGTTTGGTCAAAACCAGACATTAACATATCAGGTAAGAACATTTCCTGATAATGTGTCGCTTTCATATCGAGAGGTTGACCCAAAACCAAATGAATACCCGTGTATATCCATGGTGTTTCTGTCATATAAAGATCAAGTAGATCTCTAAAGCTTCGCTCACTTACTTTATCAGCCTTTTGATATTCTATTTCACCCACAATTTCTTTTTGAAGAACATCTCGAATAAGCGTAGAGCAATTGTTGAATAAGAAATCGTAGAAATAATAACGGTTCTCGGGGCGATAGTTTTCCCAAAGGGCTTGTATGAGTTTCTGTTTCGACTCTGAACTTAAATTTAGTTCTTGCTCCTTAATCCAGCGTTTATTCCTTTTGTACGATGCCACAAAATCTCTATAATGATTGACCGTTAGGTTGTATTTTAGCTTACCTCGAACAAATTTCGGATAGAAATTTGGTGTGTTAAAATCGAAGTTTCCATAGTTGAAAACAACGTCCAAATTTCTTGATGGATCTTGAACTCTAATGGCGGAATGCCCAAAAAGAGAGTAAAGTTCCAATCCTGGAGAGCAAGTAAGGATACTTACTTCTGTCTTATCAATGGTTTCTTGGGCTTGAACTTGTTTTAAAGAAAAAACAAGAATTAAACAGCTTAATAGAAAAAAGGGTAGGTGTCGCATAGCTTTGTATTATTTCTCCCCGAAGATAATAATTTTTACCTCTGAGCTGTTAAATAGCTTTATCAAGATATCGTGTTTTTTTTAAATCGGATTGAATGAAACGAAAAACTGCCCCATTCTATATGAATAGGGCAGTCTAGTAATTGTATTTTAGTAGAAATTTATCTCATATCAACAACTTCCACATCTGGGTTTGCTGTTTGATCGAATACGAAATCAGAATCCTTAAATTCAAGATTTGGTTTAAATGTCTTTATTTTAATCGTGAAGTTGTTACCATCTTTTCCTATTGAGACAAGAGATTTCATTTCCAAACTTTTAGTGTCTATATGAAGTCTGATTCTAGAGAAAGGTCTGTCTAGATCTAAAGGGAATAGATCGATAACATGAAAAGTGCCATGCGGTGTTGTTTGTTCTTCCACATAACTGTATTTGAAACCTGTTTCGTACAGATTAAAAATTTTGGTTGGACTTATGCCAACTTCTTCATCTTCTTCATCTGGCTCTTTAATATTCACTTCTTCAGCATCTATTAGGTGTTGGTAAATTGTTTTACCATCAAAATAAGTGTCAACATCCATTAAAAATAAACGGTACTTATCACCTTTAAGTATGATATTTCCATCCGAACTTTCGTGAATATCTTCTTCAGCATTATCCATACTAAAGCTGAATTCAGCTTTAATACTGCTGTATTCTTTATTTATGGCAGAAACCTTGTCTAAAATCGTTTTTGCTTTATTCTCTTGTGCAGAAAGGTTTAAAGTCAATAGGCTTATAATTAATAGGGAAATATACTTTGTCATATTTTAAAAATTTAATCTAAATGTATCAAGTTGTGAGTTTGTAAATATCTTATAACGTCTTTGCTTACTCAATTACTGTGCCACTTTAAGCTATAACTTGAGATAATAATTTTTCTAAAGAATATTCGTCAGCAATTAAAACCTGACGAGCTTTACTGCCTTCAAATGGGCCTACAATACCAGCTGCTTCGAGTTGATCGACGATGCGACCAGCGCGATTATAACCAATAGAAAAACGGCGCTGTATAGCCGATGTTGAACCTTGCTGAGAACCAACAACTAATCTTGCGGCTTCTTCAAAAAGAACATCGCGCTTTTGTAAATCGACTTCTGCTGTATTTTCGCTACTTTCTGCAACAAACTCAGGTAACATCAGAGCAGTTGGGTATGCCTGCTGTTTTTGAATATATTCTGTTAGAGCCTCAACCTCTGGCGTGTCGACAAATGCACATTGAACACGAACTAAGTCGCTTCCTACCGAGATTAGCATATCTCCTCGACCAATCAGTTGGTTGGCTCCAGGGCTATCTAGAATGGTACGTGAGTCGATCATAGAAGCCACTTTAAAGGCAATACGAGCAGGGAAGTTGGCTTTAATCACCCCCGTAATAATATTCGTAGAAGGTCGTTGAGTAGCAATAATCATATGAATACCAATCGCACGAGCCAATTGTGCAATACGGGCAATTGGTGTTTCAACTTCCTTGCCAGCAGTCATAATCAAATCGGCAAACTCATCGATTATCACAACAATGTATGGTAAATAGCGGTGTCCATTTTCAGGATTAAGTTTACGCGTTACAAACTTCTTATTATACTCAATAATGTTTCGAGCATGCGCTTTTTTAAGCAGATCATATCGGGCATCCATTTCTACACAGAGTGAATTTAGTGTAGCAATTACCTTATGAATATCGGTGATAATGGCTTCTTCCTCTTCAGGAAGTTTAGCTAAGAAATGTTTCTCGATCGTTGAATAAATGTTTAATTCAACTTTTTTAGGGTCAATCAGTACAAACTTAAGTTGCGATGGATGCTTTTTGTATAAAAGTGAAGTGATAATCGCATTTAAACCAACCGATTTACCTTGTCCGGTAGCACCAGCTACCAACAAGTGTGGCATTTTTGCTAAGTCGAGTGTATAAGTTTCGTTCGAAATGGTTTTACCCATTGCAACGGGTAAGGCATGTTTCGATTCCTGAAATTTCTTAGAAGCAATAATGTTCTTCATCGACACGATCTCAGGTGCTCTATTGGGCACCTCAATACCAATCGTTCCACGCCCTGGAATAGGAGCAATAATACGAATACCTAATGCTGCTAAACTTAGTGCGATATCATCTTCTAAATTTTTAATTTTTGAGATACGAACACCTGGAGCAGGTACAATTTCGTAAAGTGTAACGGTTGGACCAATTGTTGCTTTAATCTGAGTAATTTCAATTTTGTAATTGCGAAGGGTATCCACAATTTTAATTTTATTGCTCTCAAGTTCTTCTTTACTTACTTCCGAATTATTAAGGTGATGATCATCTAAAAGATCAATGCCAGGATACTTATAGTTAGAGAGATCGAGAGTTGGATCAAAATCTTCCATTGGAGAGTGATTAATTGATACACTCTCTTCTTTAATGCGTGTAGTTTCAATTGTTAGTTCAACATTAGCATCTTTAGTGTTTTTAGCTTCAGGTTTTTGACTTGCTTGAGGCTCAGGCTCTAAATCCAGCTCAATTTCGCTAGTATTATTTAAAGGGATATCTTCTGTTTCTTCAGGAACAAATTCCTCTTCAAGTTCTATCTCAAGATCATGTTTAATTGTTTCAGAGACAATCTCATCCCTAGTTACAATCTCTTCTTGAGCAGATAATTTTTCTTCCTCTTCAAGTTCATCAGAATAGAGATCATCTTCGTCAAGTTCTAACTCATCAATTTCTGGTTTCTTCTTTTTTCTGAAAGGCTTCTTCATGTTTTGAACGGCATTATTAAAGCCAAAAGCAATTAAGCTGAAAAAACAGATGACAATAATGAAAAACGTTCCCACATTTCCAGTGAGTGAAACCAACCATTCACTGATAAAATAGCCATGAGTCCCGCCTATGTATAAGAAGCTTGTACTTGTAGAATCAACAAAAAGGAAAGCGAGTAAAACAGAACACCAAATACTAAATAGTAGGGTGTAAAGTAAGCTTTTTTTAAGTGATTGAATTTTTATTCCAAATAGGCGGATAGATAATACAGTAAGCATGTATAGAACAGAGCAGGCTGCTATCCCAAATCCTTTATTAATAAGTAGGTTCGAGAAGAATGCTCCAGTTTTACCCGTCCAGTTTTCAACACGAATACCAGAATCCGCTAAAAGTTCAAATAGCTGAATATCTAGTTTAGATTGATCGGTACCGCCTGTAAAAAAGAAGGAGACAAATGCTAATCCCAGATATATGGTAAATAAACTGGAACTGATTCCTAGAATAAATCGAACGCGTTCATCAGATACAAATGAAGGCTTTGTAAACCATTTATTTTTCGCTTTTGTTTTTCTTTTTTTCGCCATTGAGTATATTTTTCCTGCTAATAAACTGATGTGAAAGTAATAAAAATAGGGCGTATTTCCACATGAATAAGCACAGAGAAATTCAAGACCAATTCTATCTTATTAAAAACTAATGAGAATAAGTTTCCTTGAGAAATATTGTATATTCAGGAGGTTGACTCAATAAAGATTACGACTTATGAGTCATGAATTAACCAGACTGTTTATATTGAGGAAGATATCTTATTTTTTGAATAAAATATCTACAAAGACCTATTTGAAATTTAGTAAATACTTTAGAACAGTTTCTGCATCAGATTTTACATAGTCGCATGGAATGACAAATTCTTCTAAGTCTACAGGTGTTAAGCTAACCGTTTGAGCGGAAAATTTTGCTTTTATTTTGTTCATTGATGCTTCGAATTCTAGTAACACACCATCGATTTGATTAAAAGGTGTATTTCTATTAGGATTTTCCAATCCAATATCCTGAGTATAATAAACATCTATTGGTTCGGGTAATTCTTTAATGTAAACTCTTGCCAATTTGCACTTATACCCAGCAATCACTTTTTCTTTGCTTAGATATTTAATTTTGGTTGTCAGTTTATGATTGTATACAAAAGGAATTTCCTCATTTGAAAATTCGTAGTTCATTTTATTATTAAGAATCTTGAAAAGGATAGAACTTTGGGGTTCGTCAATTTTTGAAATGAATTTGGTACTGAAGAAACCTAAATATCCTTCTGAAATAACAGAAATATTATTGTCTTTGAATTTATATTGAACTTCAGTTGGGAGCAATGAAATAATAGGATTTGTCTCTTGTTGAGAATCATAGCAAACAGCATAGGTTATAGTTCCTTCAGCGTTAGCTATTTTTTTTGTTGATTTATTTGAACAAGATGTGAGGAGTTGTAATGTGGTAAGTATAAGTACGATATATCTCATGTGTATTGTTTGTTATCTTAATAAAAGAAAGTAAAAGCTTTTGTAAATCAATCTAGCCTTAATACTTCTTATTTGAAATTTAAGCTATTTCAATGTGAATGTAGTCAATAGATTTGTAAAACTCAATTTGTGATATAAAATCTAAACTAATTTTGAGCTATTGGTAATGTTTGTTTATTGAGTTCCGGTTTCATTTTTAAATGATATATTTTGTTCATGTTTCTCACGTCTAAAAGGAATAATATGCGTTTTATTCTGTTCATAATTCTTAAAAATATGAAAAATATAAGGAGAAACAATTAAATAGAGTGGTTTGAACATAACAGTAAAAGTTTATTGTAAATGCAAACGAGTGTATTCTTTTAAAAAGTCTGTGTGTTGAATTTCAATTTTTTAGCTGCATTTATATTTTACAGTAAAAATTGGGTCGTTTAAGGTGCTGAATAACAGTTAGTAAAAAAGATTTAATAAAATATGAAAATTCATGGAAGTATTGATAAAATTTCTAGATTTGTAGCTCAATTATTCAAACAACATAAATAAATACCTAAAATGAATAAATTAGCAGTTGTAGCATTAGGTGGAAACGCCTTGTTAAGAGGGAATCAAAAAGGAACCATTGAAGAACAAAGTCAAAATACTTTGGATACCCTTGAAAATCTTATTTATCTTGTTAAAGAGGGATATGATGTTATTATTGCTCATGGTAATGGTCCACAAGTTGGAAACATATTGATGAGAAATGATGCAGGAGAACAACTTTATAACATTCCTCAAATGCCGCTTGATGTTGATGTTGCTGACTCACAGGGGAGTATTGGTTATATCATTGAAAGAAACTTACGTAACGTATTAAAAGCAAACGGTATCGATAAAGATGTTGTGACTTTGGTTACTCAAGTTGTTGTTGATAAAAACGATCCTGCTTTCGAAAATCCTATTAAACGTGTTGGTAAAATCTATTCAAGAGAAGAAGCAGATGCTTTGATCGCTGATAAAGGATGGATTTTCAAAGAAGAAGTTAAAGCTGATGGCGGATGGAGACGTGTAGTTCCTTCACCTAAGCCTATTCGAGTTGTAAACGAGAAAGTTGTTGAGAACTTAGCGCGTCAAGGAAATATTGTAATCACTGTTGGTGGTGGTGGTGTTCCAGTTTCAGAAGATGAAAATGGTAACTTATTACCAGTGGAAGCTGTAATCGATAAAGATTTAGCTTCAGCATTGATTGGTGCTCGTATTAAGGCAGACGAATTCTATATTTTGACTGATGTTTCTTTCGTTTATAAAGACTTTAAAGGTCCAAATGAGCAAAAGCTTGAGTTCTTGAATCACGCTGATACAATGGGTTACTTGGAAGATGGAACTTTTGCAGAAGGATCTATGGCTCCAAAAATTCGTGCTTGTCTAAGCTTTATCGAAAACGGTGGTGGAAAATCAGTGATTACTGAGGCAACTAAGCTAGAAGATAAATCTTACGGAACTAAGATTACAATGGAATACGAAGACTAAATCCTTTTTTAGGATTTGATGAAATAATACTTTTTTAAATTTCCGATTACACTTACTTTTGCAATTGTAATCAATATAAAAATACATACCATGAGTTTTAATTTAAGAAACAGAAACTTTTTGAAATTATTGGATTTCACTCCAAAAGAAATGCAATATATGTTAGATCTTGCAAGAGATCTTAAGAGAGCTAAATATGCTGGTACTGAAGTACAGACTATGAAGGGAAAGAATATCGCTTTGATATTTGAAAAATCTTCAACTCGTACTCGTTGTGCGTTCGAAACTGCTGCTTACGATCAAGGAGCTCACGTAACTTACTTAGGGCCTTCAGGTTCTCAAATTGGTGTTAAAGAATCAATGGCTGATACAGCTCGTGTATTGGGTCGTATGTACGATGGTATTGAGTACCGTGGTTTCGGACAAGCTATTGTTGAAGAATTGGGTAAATATGCAGGTGTTCCAGTTTGGAATGGTTTAACTGATGAGTACCATCCAACTCAAATTCTTGCTGACTTCTTAACAATGATGGAGCATACTGACAAGCCATTGAACCAAGTTGCTTTTGCTTACTTAGGTGATGCTCGTAACAATATGGCTAATTCATTAATGGTAGGTGCTGCAAAAATGGGTATGGATGTTAGAATCTGTGGTCCTGCTAACCTTCAACCAGAGGAAGAATTAGTTGCTCAATGTAGAGAGATTGCTAAAGAAACTGGTGCTAAAATTACTATTACTGATGACGCTAAAGCTGGTGTTAAAGGTTGTGATTTCCTTTATACTGATGTTTGGGTATCAATGGGAGAGCCAGATGAAGTTTGGAAAGAAAGAATTGAAATTCTTAAGCCATTCCAAGTTAATGCTGAATTAATGGCTGCAACTGGTAATGCTTCAAGTAAATTCATGCACTGTCTTCCAGCTTACCACAACAGAGAGACTAAAGTTGGAGAAGAAGTTTTCCAAAAATTCGGTCTTGATGGTGTAGAGGTAACTGAAGATGTATTTGAATCTTCGGCATCTATCGTATTCGATGAAGCTGAAAACCGTTTACATACTATTAAAGCTGTAATGGTTGCTACTTTGGGAGCCTAATAAGCTTATAATTTATATTAAAAAAGAGACAGCCCTAGGCTTGTCTCTTTTTTTATACCTAGATTTTAAAGAAGAATTGGTATGAGGATATCTGAATGTCGTGCTATTTTAAGATAGTATGCGATTAAGAACAAATAAAGGCTCTCGGTTTTTGCCAAGAGCCTTTAGTTTTATATTTTGAGATAAGGTGTTAGTTTTTTTCACCTAAGTTTTAGAAGGGCGGATTACTTTTAAACCATCTAGTTTGATACCATTTTTAACCAATTCTTTTTTGATATCACAAGACGCACAACCGCCACAAATAGAACTTGTTTTTGCTGGCTTTATCACTTTGTATAAATGATAAAGAGTATAGCTTACAGCAGCTAAAATGATGATGTATGTTGCAAAAAGTTGGAAATCCATAATTTACTTATAACAGATTAAAAATTTGATAGCCTATAAAGGAGACAATCCAAGCTAAAGTGGTCGTGTAAGTTACTACAAAAGCGGACCATTTCCAATTTGACTCTTTTGTAATGGTTACTATTACAGCAATACAAGGAAAGTAGATTAATATGAATATTAGAAAAGCAAGGGCAGAAGCCGTGTTGAAAACCCGCTCTCCATTTCTGAACGATCCTGTAAATTTCTGATTCCGTAGGTTATTTCTCAAACCTTCGCTGTTTTCATCAACCTCTGCACCCGTTTGGTAGAGGACTCCCATTGTACTAACAACTACCTCTTTTGCTGCAATACCGGTTAGAATACTTACGGTCATTTTCCAATCAAAACCAAGTGGATGAAAAACGGGAGCAATAAAGTTTCCTATTTGCCCGATATATGATTGCTCTTGTTTTTCTTCAAGCATTTGGTTCTTAATTAAAGCAGTAGAAGCTTCATAATCTTTAAGAAGTTTGGCTTGATCAGCTGGACTTGAAGAACTCAGCATATTATTAAGTTGTATTTCGTTTTGCGCCAATTGACTTTCGTAATCCTTCGAGTAGTCCACATCAAGAGGGAAGTATCCTAAAGCCCAAATAATAACGGAAGCAACAAGTATAATGCCACCCATTTTCTTCAGATATTCACCTCCTTTAGACCACATGTGTACCAAAGTCGATTTTAATGTTGGAATACGATAAGGAGGCAATTCCATTACAAATGGAGCTTCTTTACTTTTAAAGAAGCTAGCTTTAAATACTTTAGCGAAAATGACCGCTAAAAAGATCCCTAATAAATAAACCCCAAATAGAATAAGGCTGGAGTTTTCTGGAAAAAAGGTTCCTATTATTAGAATGTAAACAGGTAAACGAGCTGAACACGACATGAAGGGTGTGATCAGCATCGTTAAAATTCGATCATTTCTATTTTCTAAAGTTCGAGTAGCCATTAAAGCTGGTACGTTGCAGCCAAATCCCATAACTAGAGGAATAAAGGATTTACCATGCAGGCCAATTTTGTGCATTAGCTTGTCCATAATGAAAGCTGTGCGAGCCATATAGCCTGTGTCTTCCATAAAAGAGATAAAGAAGAATAGAATCAGAATGTTAGGAAGGAAAATAATAACACCTCCAACACCACCAATTATACCATCAACAATTAAGTCTTTTAACGGACCATCAGGCATTAGTGTCTGAAATAATTCACCTAAATAACCAATACCTGTTTCTATCCAATCCATTGGGTATTCTCCCAAGTTGAATGTCGCATAGAATGTTAGAAACATGAAAAAGAAAAAGAGAGGGAATCCAAAGAGCTTATGCGTGAGAAAGGCATCAATTATAGCTGTTTTCCTTCTTCGCTTGATAGGGTTCTCGGTATAAGTTTCCTTTAGCGCACCATCAATAAAACCATATTTCGCATCAGTGATTACGGTTTCACTAATTTCCCCAAAGGTTTCTTCTATTGTTTTTACTTCCTGGTTGAGTGTTTTTTTTATAATATCAGCACCCGTATATGATTCAATATATTCTAAGGCTTTATCGTCACCTTCAAGCAATTTAACCGCTAGAAAACGAGGTGAAGTAATAGCTGTTAAGTTGCGGTCAGCTCGAATATTTTCTTGTAATTTAGAAATTGATTTTTCAACAGTAGGACCATAATTTATATGAATATGACGAACGATAGGGTCTTTACCTTCATAAACATCAATTGCTTTGTCGAATAATTCTTTTATGCCTTTCCCTTTTGAGCTAACGGTGGGGATGATAGGAACACCTAGCATGTTTCCTAAGGCCTTAAAGTCAAAACGAGCTCCATTTTTTTCTAACTCATCATACATGTTTAGAGCCAATACGACCTTAACATCCATATCGATAAGCTGCGTTGTTAGGTAAAGGTTTCTCTCAAGATTAGAAGCATCAACAACATTGATAACCACGTCAGGCACTTGTTCTGTAATATATTGACGGACGTATAATTCTTCAGAAGTGTAAGCTGTGAGCGAATAGGTGCCCGGTAGATCAACAACATCAAAGTTGTACTCGCTTTGCTTGAATTTAGCAAGTTTTGAGTCAACCGTTACACCCGAGTAGTTCCCCACATGTTCTTTTGATCCCGAAGCATAATTGAAAAGTGTTGTTTTTCCAGCATTGGGGTTTCCAACTAGGGCAATATGAATGTTTTTTCCTTTTTCTTGGGCAGAAGTTTTTAATGTCTCATCATCTATAACTCCTTCGAAACCGTTAACTTTTAAGCCACGGGCTTCTTCTTTGGTGATGACTTCGATAAGTGCCGCTTCGCTCCTGCGAAGAGAAACCTGGTATCCCATGATATTGTACTCGACTGGGTCTCTAAGGGGAGCATTCTTTATGACAGTAACTTTCTTTCCCTTAATGAAACCCATTTCTGTAATTCTCTTACGAAATGCGCCGTAACCTTGTACTTTTATTATTATACCTTCTTGATTATCTGTTAATTCAGAAAGCTTCATATATTGGTGCGTATCAATGATGTTATGCGTAGATATGTCTTTATCCACTAAAAAACTTATACCGATATCTCATTTTATCGGTTTGCGATATTAATCTAGATGCAATTATTCTTCAATCACCTGGTTCTCGACAAGTATCTATTTTAATTTAGTACAAATCTAGATGAAAATGTATACAAAAGCAATCACAACATCTAGGTATTGTGTCGTTGTTTTCTAGGTTTTGAAACAGGCTAGGATGTCTTTGATTTTAGGAGCTAGCAAGTTGATGTCTCGTTTGTAATTACAAGAAAGGAGAAAGTGCTTTGAAAAAAAAAGAGCTAATCGATATTTATTCGATAGCTCTTGTCTGTTTTGTATATAACCCTGTGACTTATTCAGTAAGATCTTCAAATTCAACTTGAGAGAAAGATTCAACTTCTAGTCCTTCAATTATTTCAGAAGTGGTTTCAATCTGTTTCACAGAATCTTCTGTTTCTTCTTCTACCGAGTTGTTTGCTTTTTTTAGAATTTCAATAGCTTCCATTAAGCCTTCTGAAAATTTATCAAAATCTTCTTTGTAAAGGAAAATCTTATGCTTCTCGAAAGTGTAATTACCTTCTTTATCGTATCGCTTTTTACTCTCAGTAATAGTAAGGTAGTAATCCTCATTTCTAGTCGCCTTTGCATCAAAGAAATAAGTTCTCTTTCCAGCTCTAACCGCATTAGAATAAATATCTTCACGATTTTTCTTTACGAAATCATCTTTTTTACCGTAACCTTCCATTTCAGAATGAATTTATAAGATTGTTTGTTCTATTGATATCTCAAAAATAAAAAAAAATATGTATTTACTCGACTTTTGTTAAGAAATAATTTTGAACATTTCATAAGTGTTTTGTTTAATAGTTGATGTGCAGATCTTTATTTGTTTACTTATTTTACTTGTGTTTGTATAGATTGTTAATAATAATTGGAAGAATGTGACTTTTTACAAATTCGTTAGAATTAGCAATCGACTTTGTATTTGTTATGATTGCTTATCTATTACTCAAACAATCAGCATGATTGATTTTTTTTCCATCAATCAACCTAAAAGAGGGAGGAGTCGCTTTGGCTGATTAAAAAAAAAGCCTACATTTGCAGCGAGTTTAAAAAGTAAGATTCATTGAAAGTATAATAAGTGCTGTGAAAGATGATTCATTTTTTACATCTATTACATTCATAGAGTCAGAGTAATAAACAAAGTTCTTTAAAAGTATGATTAGTAGAAGATTGCTGCGTGTAAAAGTGTTACAAATGCTTTACGCTTATTACAAGAATGATGATCGTTCATTAGCAAAAGCCGAAAAAGAATTGTTTTTCAGTATTGGAAAAGCTTACGATTTATATCATTATTTACTTCTACTACTTGTAGATGTTGCCTTTATAGCTGAAAAGAAAATTGAAGCTGGTCGCAACAAATTGGTACCTACGCCTGTAGATATTCATCCCAACACTCGTTTTATCAAAAATAAAGTATTAAAGCAATTGGCTGATAATGTTCAGTTAAAAAGCTACGTGGAAAGTAATACAATTTCGTGGGATGATCAGGATGGTTTTGTAAGAGGTTTATACAAAACAATTACAGAATCAGATTTATATAGCAATTATATGAATTCTGAGACTAACGACTATGCTGCAGACAAAAAGTTGTTAGAGAAGATTTTCATGAATATTATAGCTAGAGATGAAGATTTTTATGCTTTAATGGAAGATAAGAGTATCTATTGGAATGACGAAATAGAGTTCATTTTAAGTATGGTTGTTCGTACAATCAAGCAATTTAAGGAAAATGATAACGAGCATACAACATTATTACCATTATTTAAGGATAGTGATGATGAAGAGTTCGTTAAAGTGTTATTCCGTAAGACCATTCTTAATCATGAGGAAAACTTGAGCGCTATTAATGAGAATACAAAAAATTGGGATTTGGAGCGTATTGCTTTCATGGATATCTTGATTATGGAAATGTCTCTTACGGAGATTCAGGAATTTAAAAGCATTCCTGTTAAAGCAAGTTTTAATGAATATCTTGAAATTGCGAAATATTACAGTACAAGTAATTCTAGTACTTTCATTAATGGACTACTTGATAAAATGATTAAGGATCTTCAAAAAGAAGGTAAGATTAATAAAATAGGCAGGGGCTTGATCGTAGAGTCGAAAACCGCAAAGTCATAATATAAAAGGGAAGTTGCATAGGTAGCTTCCCTTATTTTTTAAAAACAATGGATTTCATATTAAGCCTGTGTTAAAGTTTTAAAAAGACTTATGTGCAGGCTTTCTATTTTATAAAAATCCTAATATCTACCAGGCTGTTTCAGCTTTCTCTTTTTTTATTAGCATGAGTTTTTTTGAGGTTTTTTTGATTGCAATTAGTCTTGCAATGGATAGTTTTGCGATATCTATAACAGCAGGATTAATTTTAAAGGAATTTAGTTCTAAGCATTTTATTCGTATAGCTTTCTATATGGGACTATTTCAGGCTTTAATGCCTATTATGGGTTGGATGATTGGTGTTAGTTTTAAACATTATATCGTCAGTTTCGATCATTGGATTGCTTTTTTGTTATTGCTGGGTTTAGGCGGAAAGATGATATATGATGATTTGAAATGCGAAGGTGAAGAGGATTCTTTTGACCCACAAAAGCGATTAGTTGTGATGGGGCTGGCTTTAGCAACTAGTATAGATGCTTTAGTGGTTGGTGTCAATTTCGCATTTCTAGACATGTCCATTACGATGCCTATTTATTTAATCGGTATTGTTTCATTTATTTTGTCGTTGCTTGGCGTTTTTATTGGCTGTTATCTTGGAACTAAGGTTAAAGTTAAATTTACTTTGATAGGTGGGATTATTTTAATAGGCTTAGGTGTGAATATCCTAAATGAGCATTTATCTCAAGCTACCTAGTCTAAGTTTTTCGTTAAAAAAACGCAATTCATTATTTTTATGAGCAAATTTTGTTTTAATTGCGTCTGTTAAAAAAAATATATTGTGAAGCCTTTTATATATCGATCTATTATTTTTTTGTCACTTTGTTTGTTTGCATTCACATCTTGTAAGCAATCATCTGAGAGAAAAAATAAAACAGAAAGTGAACTCCAGAACGACAGTGAAAATACTGATGAGGCTAAGCTCTATCCAAAACTTGTGTTTAGTAAAGAAATTCATAAATTTGGAGTAGTTTCAGAGGGGGAGATCGTTGTTTGTGAATTTTATTTTAGAAATACAGGTCATGCCAATCTTGTTATCCAATCCATTGAAAGTTCATGTGGTTGTACTGCTGTAAATTGGGATAAGAAACCGATAAAAGTGGGTGAAGAATCTAAAATCATTGTAGAGTTCGATTCTAGCGGAAGACAGGGTAAACAATATAAGGTTTTGACTATCTTTGCAAACACAAAACGCAAAGTAAAAGAACTTAAAATATCGGCTACTGTAAAGTAGTTGATCAGTTTAAAATCTAATTTATTAATTTAATTTTTATATCAAATGCTTAATCTATTAAACGTTGTGCTTATGGCACCTCAGGAAGGACAGAGCCCTTATGGAAATCTGTTGATGCTAGGTGCAATTGTTGTTGTTTTTTATTTCTTCATGATTCGTCCTCAAATGAAGCGTCAGAAGGATCTAAAGAAATTCCGTGATGAATTGAAGAAAGGTGACAAAATTGTAACAACAGGAGGAATCTATGGTAAGATTGTTGAGTTGCATGAAACAACACTTATCATGGAGGTTGAAGGACAGTCTCGTTTGAAAATTGATAAGGTTGCCGTTATCAAAGATATGAGCGATGTCGCTCAAAAATAACAGATAAGATCGTGAATTTTCACTGTTGAGTATATTGAAAATACTGTAAAAGTATTTTTTCCAAAAAGCTATTACTTTGTAAAGTAATAGCTTTTTTTTGCTTAAATTCATGCTTGAATAATTCGCACAAGGGAAGCTTAAATACGGGCTTTGTGTAATGTATTAACTTCTTAAAATATAGGATTTTGACTCTGTCCGATTTTCAAAAAATAAAAGGTGTATTTGATAAAGAAAAAATAAAAGCCAATAAAAAAATGGTGACTTATATTCTCTTTGTTGGTTTGGCAACGATTTTTTGGTTTTTAAATGCCTTAAGTAAGGAATATACTACCACAGTTAATTATCCTGTTTCTTACAGTGATTTTCCTGCAAAAAAGATTTTGAGTAATGAGTTACCAACTAGGTTAAGATTAACGGTTCGTGCCTATGGTTTCGATTTGTTGAGATATAAACTGAGCTTTTTTCAATCGCTCAATTTCCCAGTGAATGAGTATACTAATAACAAAATGGAAAAGGTTGGAGAGAACAACTTTTTGTTTCCGACGAATAGGATGACAAGTCAAGTGGCTACTCAACTTTCATCAGCAATCAGTGTGACACATATTTCACCAGATACCATTAACTTTCAATTCTCCTCTTTGATTGAAAAAAAGGTGCCCATTCATTTAAATTATAATTTAAAATTCGAAGCTCAATTTCGTCAGGGATCTGATATTGTCCTGATGCCAGATAGCATCTTGATTGTTGGCGCGCGAGCTATTTTGGATAGCGTAAAATATATCGAGACGGACGTATTGGAACTCTGGAAATTAAATGAAACAACAAAAAAGAAACTTGGATTTGTGAAAATTAAAGGCTTAAAGTTTTCTCAGAATAAAGTGGAAGTAAAAGTCCCAGTTGAGCAATTTACCGAAGCTCAAAAAAAAGTGACTTTAAAGGTTGTTAATTTACCTGACTCTGTTTTTCTACGACTATTTCCACATGAAATTAAAATGTCTTACTTGGTTGGATTAAAAGATTATGAAACCATTACCCCAGAACAGTTTGAAGTTGAGATCGATTATAAAACAATTGATTTGGCTAATAATAAAGTTAAGGTCAATCTTATAAATTCACCACTGAATGTTTCTAATGTAAGCTTCTATCCTAAGGAGGTTGCTTATTTAATTGAGAAAAGAAATTCAGGAACGAAGTAGATTGAGTTTTATATTGTAGCTCATTACTAATTAATTTTAAGCTTTATGAGTAAACCATTGAGTGTTGGTTTAACAGGAGGAATAGGTAGTGGCAAATCAACTGTAGCTGAATTTTTCAGACTACTAGGTGTCCCTGTTTACACTTCTGATAGCGAAGCCAGGAAACTGATGCAAACAGACAGCCTGATACGTAAGAATCTGATTCAGGCTTTTGGAGAATCAGTATATCTTGAAACGGGAGATCTTAACCGTGAAGTGTTGGCTAAGATTATTTTCAATGATGCAGATGCTCTCAAGAAAGTGAATGCTATTGTTCACCCTCAAGTGCGTCAACACTATCAGAAATGGTTGTTGAAGCAAACAGAGGCTAAATACGTCATTCAAGAGTCAGCAATCTTGTTTGATACAGGTCTTTATAAAAGTTTTGATAAAATTATCACAGTAACGGCTGATAAAGCTATTCGGATAGATCGAGTTTTAAAACGGGATTCCTGTACCAAAGAATCTGTTTTGGAGAGAATGAGTAAACAAATATCAGAGAAAGAAAAAATCACAAAATCTGACTTTGTAATTTACAATAATGATGAACTGATAATACCTCAAATTATAAGGATTCACAATCAGCTTTTAAGGTCTTGATAGTCCGTAGATACTAACTAATTGTCCGTTAAACTTTGTTAAGTGCACAATAATTCTCCAGATAAAAGCAGGTATTTCCCACTTCTTTTGTTTCTTTGTTTCCACGCTTGTTTGTAGGGAAACCTATTTTACACTCAAAAACTTTAAAAATCAATTCGAATATATGGCGAAATTTGGAAAATGGATCGTAGGAGGCCTTGGTTGGGCTTTTTTAGGTCCTATAGGAGGTGTTTTAGGCTATTTTGTAGGTTCTGCTTTTGATTCTGTAGATATTAAAGCTACAGGCCGTACAGGTACAACTCAAGGTGATTTTTTAATGAGTTTATTGGTTCTTGTAGCTGCAGTGATGAAAGCGGATGGCAAGGTACTTAAGTCTGAACTCGATTATGTAAAAGCTTATTTAGTAAAGAGTTTTGGTACGGAAAAAACAGCAGAAGCATTAGCCTTATTAAAAGATATTTTGAATCAAGATATTCCTGTGGAACAAGTTTGTACACAGATTAGCCAACAGCTTGATTACTCATCGCGTTTACAACTTTTACATTTTCTATTTGGTATTGCTCAGGCAGATGGATCAATTGATGATTCAGAACTGAAAATGATTGAGCGTATTTACTACCACATGGGAGTGAAGTCAGCCGATTATAATTCGATCAAATCGATGTTCATTCAAGAAAATGGATGGGCTTATAAGATTCTAGAGGTGGAGAAGACCGCTAGTGATGATGAGATTAAGAAGGCATACAAAAAAATGGCTGTTAAATATCATCCGGATAAAGTAAGTTACTTAGGAGAGGATGTTCAGAAAGCTGCAAAAGAGAAATTTCAAAAAGTAAGTGAAGCTTACGAAAAGATAAAAAAAGAAAGAGCATTTGTATAAGATGACCGTAAATGATTAAAAAACACCTGTAATTAGTTTTTTTTAATCAGAGGGAATTTTATTTTTGTGCTTCCAACTTAAAAAATGACAATATGTTGAAAGGAATATTAGCTATATCAGGACAGACTGGTCTGTTTAAATTAGTTTCAAACTCAAAAAGTGGTTTTATTGTAGAGTCTTTAATCGACAAGAAACGTATGCCTGCGCATGCAACTTCAAAAATTTCTGCTTTAGAGGATATCGCAATTTTTACAGAAGAAGGAGATGTTCAGTTACAAGAGGTAATTAAGAATATCAAAGAAAAAGAGAATGGTGGACAGGCTATCAGTCATAAATCTTCGGGGAATGAGTTGAAAGCTTATATGAGAGAGATTCTACCAGGATACGATGAAGATCGTGTTTATGTATCTGATATGAAGAAAATCTTTCAGTGGTATAATATTCTTCAGGAAAACGATATGTTGAATGAAGTTGAAGCTGAGGAAGAAGAAACTTCAGGCGAAGAGTAGAAATAGAGCTCAAAAAAGAATTAAGAAAGGTTGTCATATTATTGACAACCTTTTTTTTATTTGAGATTTACTCTACGTGATTTCGAGAAATAATAAACTTTGAATCTTCCAATGCGTTTAAAGCGTGTAACTCTCCCTTTGCGAATGAAAAGAAATCATCTGCTTCAACAATGGTTTTTTTTCCAGCAATTTCAAATTCAATTTTGCCGGAAATCAGATATAAGCCAGCATCTGCTGGTGCTGGTTGGGCAGGAACAAGCATTCCTTTTTTAACAGCCACGATAAGTGATTCAAACTGTTCGTTAGTATAGACTTGTTTCTTGTCGATACTAGAAAATTGAACTTCTTTAGAGAGTCTATTGATGAGCATAGGCTGAGTGTTTCGTGTTGTGTGATGGATGTTTATTCTAAATGAATAAGTTTTACTAATTTTATTAAGGACTAAAATAATGAAAGCTATGCCAATTAAAAATTTAATTTACTTCTTCTTAGCCTCGATTCTATTATTGGGAACTGTATCGTGTGGAAGATCGACTTCTCTTATAGATGAGTGTAATTCGGTACTGGAAACAGATCGTGCTTTCTCAGCCTATTCTCAAAAGCATGGCATGGCTGATTCTTTTTATAAGTTTGCTTTGCCCAAAGCAGTTATGCTTCGCGATAACTCTTATCCGATTAAGGGGAATGAGAAAATAAGAGCCCTGTTTGATAAATCAGAACTTGCTGGGAATACATTAATCTGGGAACCCGAATATGTCGATGTTTCCGCATCGAGAGATATGGCTTACACTTATGGATATTATAAATACATAACGCCAGATTCAACCTTTAAAGGTTGCTATGTTTCTATCTGGAAAAAAGATGAAAATAAGGAATGGAAATATGTTTTCGATGCCGGAACCAATGGGCTTGGTAAAGAAAAATAAGACCAGAATCGATCTTGTTCTAAATAATTTTAACAATTAGGCTTTCCGCCCAAACCCGACTTCATTTCTTGTCTTGAAACAAGAAACGAAGCAAAGAAATTCAAGGCTGCTTTTTAAATATCTTTCTTATTTGCCTCAAGCTTAAGTGCGGCCGGGTGATTTCCTC
>Ga0209272_10000391_pt1 | contig 37896 bp, 27 predicted proteins | sample tdDd002_FD_187125 | JGI IMG/M metagenome (GOLD analysis project Ga0209272, IMG submission 187125) | Marine sediment microbial communities from the Atlantic coast under amendment with organic carbon and nitrate - tdDd00.2 (SPAdes)... | ecosystem: Environmental > Aquatic > Marine > Coastal >...
CCGGTTTTTCCCCCCTCAAACCCTGTACTGAACTGCGCCGGATCAGTAAACCCGTGCTTTTGAATATGGCAGGACGCACAGGAAATAGAACTATTAGCAGAAAGCCTGACATCATAGAACAGTACCCGCCCTAGCGTTGCTCCTGCATTACTGACCGGATTTGAAAAAGGTGTATTGTCCTGAGATCTGACATTACCGAACGGTGATGTAGTTGTAGTGTAATATCGAGGACGAGCTTCTAGATAGCCTTCATAATCATGACTAGTTGCCAAATCAGGTAATGGCAACCCGTCGATATCAGTGCGAGGTACGGGTTCCTCTCCACCTGGTGGCTCTTGTGGCGAGGGATCAGGGGCTTCTCCCCCAGGTGTATCTATCACACTTTCACTGCCTCCGCTCGACACAGCATTTGCATCATCAGAAAAACTGTCATCGCCACCGGAATTATCCCGACATGAAACAACGGACGTCAGAACGACCGCTAATAGAATACACATAGAAGTATTCATGATAAACGCTCCAACCTAGCCTATATTATGTTCTTATTATGTATGGATAATTAGTCATTAAACCTATTACCCTAGTTCAAACACAATAGCAGTAGATTGAACTTCTCAATTCTGACTACTGAGATGCATACTTTGTATATTCAGTTATGTAGCAATGAATGTAAATTACCAATAGCAGGCACGAAAAAAGCCACCCGACAACAATCTGGTGGCTTTTGATTTATTAAGAGAACAACTCGCAGACAGTATTCTTATACTACTTACAAGCTACTATCCCTGTTGTTGGCTTTCTGCCAAGACACCCCCAACAGGTTCCAACACTTCTTCCTCTTTCTCGACAACGCTCTCAAGCTTATGCATCGCCTGAATTTCCATCACATTGAGATGTGAGTAGTCTGCACGCATATAGCCGACTGTTTTAAATAGCATGTATGAAGTTAGCAGCAGTATCGGCAATGCAAATATCAAAATAGCCGATTGCATTGACTGTACTGGCGCATTAACCGTGATAAAGATAGTTGGTAACGCAACAATAATCAGACACCAAAATATTTTCAGGTACGTTGACGGATTATTCTTTTCATCAAGTTCTTTCTGCGTATTACATGCAACGGTAAATACAGAACCATCCAGTGTCGTAACCAACAATAAGAACGTTGAAATAATGAACACCACCAAAATTACCGATGATAGCGGTAGGGTATCGAGTGCCTTAACAATCGCCTCGCTGGCCTGGCCTTCAGAGACCATCTTGCTAATTTCAACCTTGCCGTCCAGCTGGGTCTTCATCATGAAAGAGCCAACAATCGAGAAAAGTGCGGCAATACCTGCAGTACCACCACCAATCATACAGACAACCACTTCACGGATAGTACGGCCTTTAGATACCTTGGTAACAAAGACACACATCAGTGGAATGAAGATCATCCAGTACGCCCAGAAATACGCGGTCCAAGACTGAGGGAACTTAGCCTGATTAATCGCATCAGTATATAAGCTCATTTTAATAAAATTCTGAGCCCAAATAGCAATGGATGAGCTGGTATTTTCAAGAATGAACTGAGTCGGACCGAAAATTAGAATATACAGGGCGAGAGCAACAACAAAATATGTCCCGTTATTACTGATTTTCTGCATGCCTTTTTCGATACCAAAGAAAGAACTGGCAATCAATAAAGCAGCAACAATAACCAACATAGATAATTTCAAAACTAAACTATCTGAAATACCGAACAGCAAAGAGACCGCAGCAGATATAATTGGCACACCAAGAGACAAGACGATAATCAAACCGAATATCAGTGCAATTGGGTACATGACATCAATAACACGACCGACAATCTTTGCTGTCGCCTTATTTTTTATCATCGACATTACCACGTCGCTGATTTTCAGTGAGCGGTTTTTTCTAATATAGAAAGAATACATGACAGGGATTGCGGTTATGGCGTAGATTGCCCAGGCAATGATCCCCCAGTGGTGAAGACTGTAGGTTACAGCCCACTCAGCAGCTGTTACCGAGCCTGCTTCAATAGCGAACGGTGGCGTCTTAATATAGTAAGACCACTCGAGAAATGCCCAGTAAACCGTACCGGAACCGACACCTGCAAGTGCCATCATGGCGATATAGGAAAATGTAGAAAACTCAGGTTTCTCATTTCCCATTCGGATATGCCCATATTTACTAAATACAAAATAGGCAGCGAGAATAACAAGGCCGAATGCATACCAGAGAATTGGCGTGCCAAAGTTATATGCAATCAGTGTAAATATATCACCAGCAATTTTAATTGCCTGATCAGGGTTAGTTAAAAAGAATATTGAAATAATAGATACAATAACTAATGAGGTAATGATGCTAAACCTATCAAAGTTACTTCTTCCCGTCGTACTTTTCATCACGTTTTGTCCCATTTATTAGTAAACCACTTCCATATTGTCCCGGTGGATATATGGAAGCGGAATTTCCATTGCTAATTAAAGGTATTGTTATAATTATTCGAAAATATAATGAGCTACCGAGCTTTCCCGAACAGCATCCCAATCCATTTCCACGCCCAGACCATTGCCTTCTGGTGCATGGACATAACCATCCTTATCGGTACGGATCTGCGTCTTTGATGCCAGCTCGAAGCTTTCATACGGGTAAAACTGCTCGAAGAACTTGCAGTTATGGTGAGCCAGTGCCACATGCAAATTGGCAGCCTGGGTAATGGTATATCCCATGCTTTGGATCTCAAGATTCTTCGAGTGACCTTCTGCAATAGCAAAGCATTTGTTCAGCGGCGTGATACCACCACATACAGTAGCATCCTGGCGAACATCAGACCAGAAACCGTTACCTAGGGCATAGGTGACTTCCTGCAAGGTGAGCAGACAGTTGCCGTGGCTGGAGATTTCCAGATCCGTTTTATCAACCAGACGCTGGTAGGTCTTGTAGTCATAATCGGAAACCGGGGCTTCCAGCCATTCCCAGTCGTAGCTTTCCATTAACTTGGCCATTTTCATCGCCTCAGCAGGCGTGTAGAAAGTGGCAGTATCCAGCATGAAACGGACACCAGTATGGCCATAGCGCTCCTGAATGGCATTGACCAGTTTGACGTCTTTCTCATATACGCAGTAGCAGTGCAGCTTAATCGCGGTAAAGCCATGCTCGATGCAGTCATCAACATACGGGAAGTAGTCTTCAACGGTATCGAACATTGGTGTCGAAGCGTAAGAGAGCATCTTGTGGCGGGCTCCGCCGAGCAGCATGTACAATGGCATGCCTGCTTTTTTTGCCTTGATGTCCCAGGCGGCGATATCAATCGGAGATTTTGCCGGTAGCCCCCCCCATGAGCAACGCGCCTGCAGCCATGAATAGAGCTCTTCGGTCATCAGCGGGTTTTTACCGATCAGGCCCGGGACGATTGTACGCATAGCTTCGATAATGCAGCGATCGAAGTCATTTTCGGTGTAACTGATCGTAGCACCCACCCCTTCGGTACCGTCGTTACAGATGATACGAACGATATTATTGGTATAGAGCAATGGTTCCTGGTTATCAGCCCAAGGAATCGGCGGAGCGTCACGGTCAGCAACAGCGTACAGTTCAACTCGTTTGATCACGGTATCTTTCATGATGTTCTCCTTACAGGGCACTACCATTTTCAGTCATAGTAGAGCGGATATCCTCGCCTTTCAGGTCTCGGATTCGTTTATTTTCGTCAATCGCTTTGACAGCAGCGATACCCGCCGCATGCCCATACTCAAAACATTGGGCTGTCACCCGTGCGGACGCAAGCGCTTCGTGCTCTGCGCTGAGGCACCGCCCGGCAACAATAATGTTCTCGCCAACAACCGGAACCAGTGTGTTGAACGGTACGTCATAATAATCATCGAGCAACCAATGCAATTTCGGTTTGTCACCGGAGTGCAGCTCGATTGGCCACGGCGTACGGCAGATACCGTCTTTCCGCTTGCGGCAGTTTACGACGTCGTCATTGGTCAGTGTTTCGACGCCGACAATAGAGCGAGTCTGGCGAATACCGACCTCGACCCCGGTATCTACCACGTAGGCTTCTTCGCATCCTGGTACGTAGTTATTAAGAAACTTGGCATAACCACGAACCTGGCGACGGCCAAACACCTCGGCTTCAGTGAAGTCTTGCGGATCGATGACATTCAACACTCGGCCATCCTGCCCGGCGAGGCGCGTTGCGTTTACCATCAGCTCGCCCGGGCGAGTCGTGGGGAAAATCCAGATTTTATGGCGAGGCAGGTCATAGTCGTCTTGTTGGTTTGCGGCCAGAATATTTTCAGTCACTTTCGGCGGACAAATAGTGTCATCACCGTAGTACTCAAGGTATTTATCCATATCGACACCCGCGATACGGAAGAACATAGTCGGGTTTTGGATACGGCCATTGTCACCAAAGTAATGACCCATTCCAGCGCGAGCAATAACAGCGGCATCACCAGATGCATCCACTATCATCTTGGCGAGGATCACGCTTTGACCGGCATTTGATTCAATCACAACCCCTTCAAATACATCGCCATCCATAATCACGCCAGTTACGGCAGTATGAAACAAGGTGGTAACACCGGCTTGCTCAAGGAAGTCATCCGCCACTTCACGCCACATCAGAGGATCATGCGTCACGGTATACGTTTTGCCGTAACGCTGAGGCCCGGTTACGCCGCCTTTATCGGCCAATGCCTGACGGAAGCGCTCGGTAAAACCAAATACGACCTGCTCCGGCTGCGCATCGGGATCGTCACTTGCCATATACATACCGCAGATAGTGCCTGATAGTCCGGCCACCGCCGCACCACCACAGAAGCCGTACTTTTCAATCAGCCAAGTGTTCTTGCCCATGCGTCCGGCAGTGTCCGCAGCTGCAACACCTGCAGCCCCACCACCAATCACCAGAACATCAACTTCAGCCAACACCGGCAGATCCGGCACAGCCTCAAATCGGTGAACAATTTTCCAATCTTTCATTACTACCTCACTAATAGATAACTGATAGTCATCTGATATATCAGTTGTGTGTTATGAATATATTCCTGATCTTTGTGTGATACAATGGCAATTGTTCTGATCGTGAGATCGCTCACTAAAATATTGCCTGAGGGAATAAGACAACAATGACTATGGGTTCGATAAATAAGACAGAGGTTGCATACAACCAGTTAGAGCGCATGATTATTTTTCGGGAACTTGAACCTGGGAGTATGGTCAGCGAAAAGCAGCTAGCCGAAAGCCTGGGCCTAGGCAGAACGCCGGTAAGGGAAGCATTGCAAAGGTTATCTTATGAGAGGATGGCAGAAATTCACCCTCGTCGCGGGATCCAGATCCCGGCTATTTCTGTAGAAAGCCAGCTAAAAATATTAGAAGTCCGCCGGGATATTGAAGCGCTATGTGTTAGCTATGCGGCATCTCGCGCAACAGTACAAGAAAAACAACAAATGCTCGAACTGGCGTCAAGTCTGGAAGAGTGTGCAATGAATAAAGATGACTTGACGTATGCGGGGCTGCTAAAACAGATCCACACCTTGTTAGTCAAAGCGGCAAGCAATGAATATCTGCAGCTTGCAATGGCACCGCTACAGGGACTATCGCGTCGATTCTGGTTTGCCTATAAAAATGACACCTCGGATTTAACAGAAGCTTCGTCACTGCATGCCTCCGTATTAAGAGCCGTCAGCCATACCGATACAGAAGAAGCCGTCGCTGCGTCACACAGATTGAACGACTACCTGACCGACATGGCCTATCGCAGCATTACCGCTAGGAAGTAAAAATAATAGCGGTCAGAGGATATCTAGACTTTCATGTTTAACAATGTCCCGGCCATTTCATCAGCCCGGCGGATCACATTGGCTCCCGCCTGGTTGTATGTCTTGGCCTGAATTAAATCAATACTGGCATCAATAGGACTATTGCTACCGGTTGGGACCGATCCTTTCACCTCAGAGATTTGCCCTACCGTACTCGGTGAACCCAGGCTTGACTGTTGAATATCTTTCGCCGCCGTTGTCGCCATGCTTTGTGCCTGGTTGAGCATGTTCACACCGGAGTAATGCGCAGAAATCGTCATAATGATAAAGCCTGTCGAAAGTTCAAAGGGTTAAGAGGAAAGCTCATCATGAGCTAGATACCCAATACTGTCAATCAGACCAGCGAATGGACGGAAACAAAAGCCCAACCATGGCTGGCTGGGCAAAATACAGAGTATCTTAAAAGTAAAGATACAATTAGCGAGTTTACACCTTAAATATAGTCGGTGATTGCTAATATCTGAGCGTTTCCTGTCATAGATCCGGCCTGCGCTTCCCTTTCTTTTTCATGAAAAACAATGCTCCAAACAGCCCGGCAGTTATGGCAACAGAAGTGATGCCCAGTCCAAACAACAGATCATCACCATGCCCGAACTTCTTCAGCACATGATAGAGCAACAAAGAACAAATAAAGTAAGCAGTTATTAATCCAAAGAGTTTAAAAAAAGCTAACTCTTGTATTTTCTTCAGCACCTTTTTTCTCCCACTCTATCCTTCGACTAGATCAGTTCGATACTCTGATCAGTATGATCCATATTCAGAGAAACTCGCCTTATCCGGAGCAGACTCTTTGCCAACAGCAAGATTTAAAGTCCGATTCACTCCAATCTCTTTAACAAAAACATCGTCGTGGCTAATTAGGATCAAACTGCCTTGGTAAGTGACTAATGCTTGGGCCAGTAACTGCTTTGACTCCAGATCAAGGTGGTTGTCTGGCTCATCGAGCAACAGCAAGGTTTCGCCTTCCTGATGACTAACCACCAACATCGCGATTTTCATCCGCTCGCCACCGCTGAGCGCCGCCACTGGCAGTTCCACCCGCTCCCGGCGAAAGCCAGCACCTGCCGCCATAGTTCTCAGCTCAGTTTGCGTCTTGGCAGGACAGAGCTGGTGCAAGTTATCCAACACACTTTGCTGCTCGTCCAGTAGACTGAAATACTGATCCAAATAACAGAGCTGTGTTGTACAGTTCAGGTGACCAATTGCAGGCGTTATCTCGCCGGTAATCGTCTTCAGCAAGGTGGATTTACCGCAGCCATTATTACCTGTCAGGTGGAGCCTATCACCATACTGCAAGCTAAGATTAATCGCTTTACTATCCCCATAGCGAAGCTGCAAAGCAACCAGCGTAAGAACAGAAGAAACTCGCTTCTCCGATTGGTTTATCATGATCTGTTGGGGCTTTACTTGTATTAACTTGGCTTTCAGCTCACTGGCTTTGTGCTCTGCCTGAGACAAGTGCTGGGCAAACTGGACCTTTCGTGCCGAAGCAGACAGCTGCGCTGATTGCTTCATTCCATCGAGTAACATTTTTGACTGGCTGCCTGATTGCCGAGCCTTGTTTCCCTGCACGGCTCGTTGTTGGGCTTTTTCCTGATTGCGCTGATGCTGCTTACGGAGCTGCAGTACCTGTTTTTCAGCATTTGCCACTGAGCGCTCTATTGCCACGTGTTGTAATTCCTTTTGCTGCGCGTAGAAAGAATAGTTTCCCCCGTAGTGTCGAATGCCCTTTGGAGTCAGCTCCATGATCTCTTCTACATATTCAAGCAACAGCCGATCATGGCTGATCAGCAAGATCCCTCCCTCAAAACCGCCCATTTGATCAATCAGCCATTGGCGACCGGCACGATCAAGATGGTTAGAGGGTTCATCAAGGATCAAGTAATCATTGTCCGCACGAAATAACTGCCACAGCATTAGCCGCGTTAGCTCTCCGCCGCTCAAACTGGAACACTGCTTGAAGGGATCGGGGGGCAAGCCCATCGCTTGAAGCTGAAAGCAAAGTGAATCCCAAGCTCCCCAGCCATCTTCGACTAAATCAAAATCAGCTTGCTCACAACTGCCTTTCTCGATTCGCCTAAGCGCTTTTAGCCTGGCTGCAATATCGAGAAAATCAGCAATTGTCCCCAGATCCTGACGATCTTGATACTGGGTAAGTTGTGATAAGTAACCTATCTTTCCGTTGCATATCACCTGGCCGCTATCAGGCATTTCTTGCTCAAGCAACAGCCCTGCCAACACGGACTTACCAACACCATTACGTCCAACCAGCCCTGTGATCTGACGTCCCAACGAAAAACTAACGTTACTAAACAGCGGATCACCATTATCGTGACTAACCGCAAGTGATTGCGCCAAAATTGACGGATGATATAAGGTCATAAAACCTCCTGAAACTATTTCAGGGGCAATGGGTAACTATCTAGTTCAACTGTTAGACGAATTTAAACGACATAGTTTGAACGACATAAATAGAGGCTGATCACCTGCAACTATTATCTGCCCGAGGCCAGATGAAATACAAGTCAATAGGTAATAGCGAAGACAAAGTTACGCCCACTAACCCTGAGGATCCAAAAAATAAAATAAAAAGGATGTCAGGTGTTAGTTGTTCATCGTGGCGTAAACTCCTCAAGAAATGATGGCGGTATTCTATACAGGCTCAGTAACCGTTTTCAACCTTTCAATCTCCGGCATTCTGAAAGTTAAGGGTAAATCACACTCTGCGATAACTATCATTCCCAAATACAGTTATACCCAAGACTGTGAATGGAAGTACGCGGTATATAGCGGTTAATCAGATATAAAAAAAGCGACCAGTGGTCGCTTTTTTACTATTTCGATTTTTAGATAAATGCCAATATCGGCGAAATACAAAGCAGTATACCGGTGACGATAATCATATTCGTCGCCATCCCTTTATACTTTGCCAAGTGAGGGACCTTGTATACCAAGTAAGCCGGAATCAAACAGCCAACCAAGCCAAATACCGGGCTACAGATTGAAGTGAAAGACAGGATGGGGGCATTAATCGCTATCGCTCCCCACGCAATCAAAATGATAAATACAACCACCAGCTTATTGACCAGATTTTTATCAATCTGTGACTCTTTGTATTTACGAAGAAGCATGTTCATACAAAGTCCGGTACAGGCTTCCTTAAATGCCAGGAATACGCCAAAGAACGAAGTCACAACAGCAAAAATATTGATGACGATACCGGCAATTGTCGCCCAACTTCCTGGGAAATAGTGCGCGATAATCGCCAATGCCGAGATGTTCTGCTTCATTGCTTCTGTTGCCTGCTCCTGGCTAATCGCAAAGGTAAACGACACCGCAAAGAAGAACACAATCACAAACAAAATAGCAAAAGCGATCTTCATCGCTCTTGATGCTTTATAGCGTGCAACCTCTATTGATTTTTCATGAGAACGGTATGAGATAACCATTGGGCTGAGTGACTGGATAAAGAGGATAGAAGTCAACGTAAACGGCAATGTAATAATTGCATCTTTAAGCATCGAACCCCACTCACCGAGTTGAGGAATATTCGCCATATCCCAGCGTGCAACCAACAATACGCCCATGATTGCAACCAGAGATAAAACGGTTACGGCCATAAACCCAGACAGCTTGAAGAGCAGCTTCTCCCCTTTAGAGCCAAGAAATGACAATATGCAAATCAGCCCCAAGCCATAGAATACATTGTCATTGAGATGCCCTTCAGTTACCCCGAAAGAATGGAGATAAGAGGCACTATCGTTAGTCACTGCGAGAGAATAAACCAAGACCCAGATCACCAACATGACAAAATATAAAGCGCCTAAAATCATCCCCCAGTTTTTTCCCAAGTATCCCGTAATTACACCAGGATAATCCGTACACTCTTTCGACTCAGCAAGGGTATTAATAAAAAGTTTCTGAAAGAGGTACATCGCCGGGTAGCCAATGACAGACGAAAGCAGAAAAACCCACAATCCCATCACGCCAACCTGAACAGGAAGAAAAACAATTCCGGCCCCAACAGCCATCCCGATACTCATGACAATCCAACCAAGATCAACACTATCGAACTTAATTGCTTCTTTCCACTCTGCTTCAGTCATATTGGCTTTTGTATATATCGAAGGCTTCCCCAGATTTATTTCACCTGTACCTGCATTGAGTTGTTCACTCATTACTTACTCCATTTATTGTATACCTGTAAGAGTTGTTATTATTATCGCGACGCACTGGAAACAATAAATTAACAACCATCAAACTCCATTTACATTATTATCATTTCAAGGTGGAACTGATAAACATCATACGATGACAAGAAGGAGTAAAACTATAAAGTTCGTTACAGAACAATGAAATAGAATTATTTTTCTCTACTAAACCATTGCAAGGCAATCAACTTTCTATTATTTGATGGATATGAGTAAAGTTATATCGATATAAAAGTAGAGGATGTTTAATTAGATACAAGAAGAGCAAGTCGAAGGTATTGTCTAAAATTCAAAATAACAAAAAATATCAAATTAAACACTAATTGAATAAAAAACCATCAGTTTTTAAAGGCTAATTTCCATTAAAAACAGCTTGTATAAAAAGGCCTACAATAATGCAGGCCTATTATTCCCAAGCTATCAAGATGCAGGATTATTGAGAAACAGCAATCACTTCAATTTCTACTTTCGCATCCAGAGGAAGGCGCGCAACTTCAACACAGCTACGCGCTGGGCAATTATCACCAAAAAATGCCGCATAGACTTCATTAACAGTACCGAAATCATTTAAGTCTTTTACAAACACTGTTGCTTTAATAATGTCTGTTTTTGCCAAGCCAGCAGCATTAACAATCGCTTCAACATTTGCCAAAGATTGCTGCGCCTGTTCAGCAACGTCTGCAGGCATTTTGCCCGTTTCAGGGTTTAGCGGTAGCTGACCTGAGGTATATAGCATATCGCCAAACTTCTTCGCTTGCACATACGGACCAACTGCTGCTGGTGCTTTATCTGTATTTACTGTCTCTACCATGGTGTCCTACTTTCAATATAGTGTCATTAATAAAACAGCGATCTCTTATCGCCGCTTAGACTGTGAAAATAATATACGACTTAAGCGGGGGAAATCCTTCGCCATTATTGCTACAAAAGCATCTGTTGATAGAAAATATTTCTCCTGATTTTCCGGATCTTATCGTTCTGCTATAGAATTCACACTTTTTGTCAGGCCGCATAACAGGCCTTTGCTGTTGGCACCGATACCCAGTTAGGGGCGATCGAAGGCTATCTAGAAGACAGAATTAATTTGTTCCTTCGAGACTTACTTGGCACACTAGGGTTATACCAATCTGGATAAATAGTTGTTCAGATAGTTGCGCAGGAAAAATTACTTAGAACAAGGCATGAATTTAAGCTAACTAGTTATTCTAATTACAAAATTCATAACGCAGTTATAAGCGATTTTAACCAGCAAGTATGATCAAATACTTATATAGATTGGTATTAGTCTTGGTATGGCCTGAGATCCCGCTCGCTGCCCGTATTGCTGCCACTGTCGTATTCATGGTCTTGTAAGCTGGCCGCTACTCCGTCATCCCAGTCATAATAAGGTATAGGAATCACGCCACCCAGAGCGATCCATTCTGGGTAAAAAGAGGGAGTTCTAGCTGTGAACAAAATATACGATTACGTTATTGTCGGCGGTGGCATTGTTGGTATCTCGACAGCCTGGCAGCTTCAGCTGCAATACCCGGAGAAGTCCATTCTGGTTGTCGAAAAAGAAAATGCGCTTTCTCAACACCAAACGGGACACAACAGCGGCGTTATTCATGCCGGAGTCTATTATGCTCCGGGCAGCTTGAAAGCAGATTTCTGCAAAGCAGGTGTCGAACGCACACTCGCGTTCTGTCAAAAGCACAATATTCCGGTTGAAAACTGCGGTAAATTGCTGGTTGCAACAAACGAGTTAGAGCTTGAACGCATGCATGTACTCTACGAGCGCTGCCAGAAAAATGGCATTGATGTTGAGTTACTCGACCAAGATACACTTACAGAAAGAGAGCCAAATATTACCGGTTTGGGAGCGATCTTCGTTGAATCAACCAGTATCGTAAACTATCGTCTGATCACCGAAAAAATGGCGGACGAGTTTATTCAACTGGGTGGCGAAATTTCGCGACGAACCGAAGTGATAGCATTATCTGAATCGACAAAGCAAATTACCGTAGGTTGCGAAAGCGACGGTCAGCCTTTCCAGCTTGATTGCCGTTTCTTAATTTCCTGCTCCGGCCTGATGGCAGATCGCCTGACGCAAATGCTAGATATAGAGACCAATTTTCAGATCATTCCATACCGTGGTGAATATTACCGCCTGGCTCCGAAGTTCAACAACATTGTCAATCATCTGATCTACCCTATCCCCGATCCTGAGCTGCCTTTTCTAGGCGTGCATCTCACCCGAATGATCGACGGTACGGTAACTGTCGGCCCCAATGCGGTACAAGGCTGGAAGCGGGAAGGATATGGCCGGATCAACATTAGTCTGAAGGACATTTTAGACATGGTCCAATTCAGCGGGTTCTGGAAAGTCTCGGCCAAGCACTTGAAAACAGGTCTAATAGAAACCAAGAATTCATGGTGGAAACCCGGCTACCTGAAGCTGGTCAATAAATACTGCCCGCAGATCAAAGCCTGCGATCTTGAACCCTATCCTGCCGGGATCCGGGCTCAGGCGGTACTGAAAGACGGTACCCTGGTTCACGACTTCTTGTTTGCCGAAAGTCCGCGTAGCCTGCATGTGTGCAATGCACCATCTCCAGCCGCTACCTCGGCACTACCAATCGGTGAATACATCTGTCAGAAAGTGACTCAAAAGACCACGGTGATTGATCCCAAAAACCGTTCAGACGCCGTTCGCGAGCCAGCCTAACACTGGACAACCTGCTAATTAAGTTATTTATAACTCACTGAATTAGAACTCCATTTACCTTAAATAAATGGAGTTCCATGTTTCAACTTCACTATGCGTTGTCGAATTCCAAATGAGCTTTCTCCAACGCATCAATGTCAGAACTACAAATCAGATCTTTGAGTGCGTTGAATTTATCTTCGGACCAGTTATAAATACCTAGGGTCAACAATCGGTCTACCGTTTGTTGCGAAAAGCGCAATCGAATTGGCTTCGCCGGAGTTCCCCCGACAATAGTGTAAGGTAGTACATCCTTTGACACTACACTGTTGGCTGCGACAATAGCACCCTCTCCGACAGTAACACCCGGCATAATCATTGCCCGCATCCCGATCCAGCATCCATCTTCCAATCTGGTATCGCCTTTCGATTGATAGCTTTCTTCAATTTTGTCCATGAACGGATACAGGGAAAACCAATCATAGCGATGGGTATGGTTTCCCCCCATCAGAATAACAGCCTCTGCACCAATGCAAACATAATCTCCGATATACAGCTTATCTACTTCCCAGCGCGGTTCCCACTGACTACTTACTTCATCACCATGCAAATAACGGACAGCCGATTTTTCGAAACCATCATCGTAGGCACCGCTGTAATAGCTATGTGTACCCTTTACAGTAATATTTTTATTTTTTACGGTTTCATGGAGCATTTCCATTCGAGACCAGTGTTTAATATTTTCCATTTCCAACCTCTAGATATCGAAAAAATTCCATCTATCGCTCGATAAGTTTCTAACGACAAGCAAGCGATTCAACAAATTTTATCTATAATAATTGCCAAGGAATCGAAAAGTAGAGATATACACAACTACAAAACCAGAAATATCCTATGGCAATTGAACACTTAACCATCAACGTGATAGTACTGTTATAACGGAATCTCTTAATCTCAGGCAGTATAAAACCCTCATATTCAGAGTTATTATTTGCCGCATGATGTTAATGATTTTGCGGCAGTGAATATTTTCTATCTATTCACTGCCTTAGCTAAGCGATCTGAGGCTGCTTAAGGTAAGCTATTTTGACAACAGAAGTGCATTCTGTTGGACAGATTTTGCAAACTGGCATATGCACTCCTGATAAAGAAAAGAATTGCGTCATATCCTAACGTCAAATAGCCATTAGTCAATACCCACCTTTAAGTTATCGTTCTCCCCGCCCAAACCGATATATCAGCTGACCAGAAAAGAGGTCATCGTTTGTTGAAGTACTGGTACTATGGTAATGAGACCAGTCAACGAGTACCGCCCAATTTGCATGAAACTGATAATGCAAACCAGCCCCGCCGTTGAGCTGAAATGTCTTAAGATCAACATTTTTTTCCAGCAATGTTTCTCCTATTCCAACATTCAGATACGGCCTTATTTTTTCCTCACTATTCAAATAATATTGAACATCAAAGCTATAGTTCTCATAACTCACATCGGCATTGGTAATCGCATCTTGTGTCTCTACTCGCGTATAGTTCAAACGGGAAGAAAACTGCGGAGTAAAATAGACCCCAAGGCTGATTGTCGGAGCCCAACTATTCTCTAGTTGCCAGATATCATCCAAGTCCAGGTATCGTCCTCCTATCGAGATACCCACGACGCCATAGTCAATCGGATCATTTGAGGCAGAGGACGTTGCATACTCCCTACGCCGCTTAAGCGCTGGACTTGTCTCCCCCTCACCAATGCTGTAATTCATATTGAGCCTAAACTGCGTATCCACCTCTCCGCTCGGCAGCTGAACATCCTGAAAGCCGATATAGCCAGTGCCTGCCTTGATGACATCCCGACCAATAAGGTTATTGATACCGCGACCGATGCTATCTACCGGATCCAGGAAAAACAGTGCTGTATCCCCGACCGTCGAAGAGCCCCATACCTTACCGCCGCCCTGAATGATTTCGCGCTCCTTGTTGAAGGCCCACTCACCGTACACCCAACCCAGCACGGGCGTTGATACCAAATCCTGTATGGCGGGTATTTCCGCAAAAGCCTCCAAGCCATATTCCCAGTAAAACGTCGACATCAAAAAAGAGTATACAAATGCATCCCACTGGCGAAAGCCGGACTTTCGGGCAACCTGATAATAAACACCACCAAAGTAAGGGTGCCCGATATAGTTGATATACCAAATATCCCGATCCCAAACTGGGCCGTCTTTAATATTGTTCCACCATTTTTCCAGCAAGCGTTCACTACTGTTGTCCCAGTTCGAAATGTCTTCCGGTAGCAAAGCAATAACACCAGCCACCCCCACCCCATACCAAGCAACTGATTTGGTCTGAGACCACAGCCGATCGGCATCCTCACCACTTGGAGCCGAGAAAAGTGCCACCGAATAAGGGGAGTCATATACATTGTCAGGCCTAGATTGATCTTCCCAGCTCGAGTTGCTATACGATGATGCGGAAGATAAGACGGAAGGTGACAAGGAAAAAACCGTTTCACTTTCGTCTCCGAAGACCGGGCTAACGGCAATAAAAGCAGACAACAACAGGAGGGGGATAAAGTGCCACGACATAGAACAACCACCTCCTGTTTCTCGGTCGAAAAGCCAGATAAATAAAGCTAATTATTATTTCCGATATCTTTAAGTTGCTAATTAAAAAACAATCTTGTCAGTATAGTTCAAGGTTGTTTGTTGCTTCCCAACAAGAAAGAGATATTTATGAGAATCTAACTAACAAATAACAATGCGCAGCCATTTTCACGAATACTACCAACAGGTATTGCCGCAACACGGCTCTATCAATATCAAGGCCGGTGACGAGTCAGACAAACTTAAACATCATCGTGCAAGCTGTATTCGCCTGTCAGCAGAGATCATCAGCAGTAGCCTTAAACGTTGAGACAGAAACACTCCTTGCATCCATGCACACAAACCACAGTGTTTGATAAACTTAAGAGTAATAAAAATATAAAATTGACGACCTGTTATACAGGCCAAACCGTGTCACCAGCTTGAGTGCAAGCTATGCGGAGGCTCTAACACATGAAACGTCCTATCTGGCTTACTGCCAGCCTTCTCTTACTCAGTTTTTATGCCAATGCCGATGAAACTATCGATATTCCACCAGCATCTGTGACTTGGACAAGCCCTGAAAACTACCGTGATATAAGATCGTCCGGTGGCAGCCAGACACGATTCCAGCAACGTGTGTTCGAGATCCTCAGCGAGCACTTCAGTGATATGGCAAAAATTTATCTAGCACCGGAGCAGACACTGACAGTCAAGGTCAACAATTTAGACTTGGCGGGCGATATTCGCTACGGCGCAGAAACCGGTCAGAAACTGCGGGTCCTTACCAGCATTTCGGCTCCATCAATCAACTTTAGCTATCAGGTGCAGCAAGGCGAGGCGGCGGTGAAATCAGATACGGTAAGGCTAACCAACCTGAACTATCAGGCTAGCGTATCTGGTATGAGCAGGGACAGAATCCTTGTTTACGAAAAACAGCTGATCCTCGATTGGGCAAGAAAAACGTTGCGGAAGCAATAACTGAAGGACAATAATACAATTCGCAAAGCCCTTAGAGGACAAGGGCTTTAATAAACTATCGGCAGTGACTTCGAGGTAACTAGGAAGCCATTGCGCCTTTACCAACCCCTTCGTAGGCCACAACTTCGAGAGGCTTAGCCGCAACCATAGGGCTTACCTGCTCGGCAATGTACTGTGCCAACAACTCCACTGTGGTATCAGTACTGAGTACTTCGGTTTCCGAACGGGCAATAGCCAGCTCAAACTTACCCTGAGGGGCGTGATAACGAAAACCGTAGTGGGTTGACTCAGTAACAGTGGCTGCATGCTTGCTCAGGTTCAGGACTGAAAGTGCCACTTCATCTTCGCTGCTACCCAGATAAATATCCTGCCAGCGCTGCGCCCACAGTTGCTCAAGCTCAGCGTCACGTTGACCGTTGACATACAGCTCTATCGGAGACCGGTGACCATGGGCAATACGCTGGCAATTTCCATCATGCTTTTTAAGGCCATGGCTGTAATGATAAAAAGCACCGTCAATATTCTCATGGCGTAACGTCAGCTCCAACCCCTGGACATTGGCCGGTAATTTACCCTCAAGAACCTGGTACAAATGCTGGGTAACCGATTCAATCGTGACGGCATCATCGTCAATAAAGCAATAGGCCTGATCCGGGCAGTTCAAGTGAATACTTTTCTCGTCACGCAGCAGATCTACTGTCGTGTAACCAGGTTGGCTTTCGGCCACATGAATACGGGCATTCTGAGCTGGCACAATCAGACGGTGATCGACATACTCATCCACCAGTTGCTTGATTTGTTTTTTGACTCGGCTGAAGTCAAGCACCATGCTCATTTCATTCAGCTCACCCGACATCACCACATCGAGGATCCAACTTTCTCCGACCATACCTCGCTGCGCGCAAAGGTAAGAGGCATCGATGACGGTAAGATCTCTGACAAATAGCTTCAAACTGAAGTCCTTACTGATAATGGTTGTCGTTAAACTAGCAGGGCATTATACGCAGCTGAACCCGGTAGTAAACCGAAGCATGAAACCACAACCAACCAGATCTGGCACTCAGAGCAATATATACCGGTTAAAATATATAGGAAGCACCGACATAAATAGACGATACGCCGTTTTGTTGTGATTCGAATTTCACGGCATTTCCAGTGCTATCTGCTCCATTCCAGGTTTGAATATCCGTAGGAAGTAGCGAATGACGGAGTCCGAGCTCTAACCCAAACTGTTCAACCACCTTCCAATTCACACCGGCCTGCAAACCAAACACAATTCCACTTGCATCAAATCCATCCGGGAAGCGGGAGTCAGATTCAACGGATGAATAACCGATATGCAAACCAACAAAAGGACTTACAGAGTTCTCATGGCGAAACAAATAGTCGGCACTTAGCAGATGCATATTGGCTTTGGTTTCATAGGCTGACGTATCTTTGAACATCGTTTCTGATTTATGCTGTTCAAAACTGTAATACACACGACTCCGACCGCCGGGTGTATACACTCCGATATCCAAGCCAGCAAACCCCTCATTCGTTGTTGTTTCCGCTTCAAGCTTATTACCATTACTAAGCACAACTCGATCTGAATTACTGAGTTGGCTTGCACCGCCCTTCAGGCTTGCGAAATACCTCATTGGCGATTCAAGCTGCTCCGTGTCCTCAGCGATAGCCGTGATCGGTAATAATGCAAACAGTAAAACCGCCGCCGTTTTATTAATATCCATATTCAACCTGTAAATTAGTGCTAGCGTACCAAGCTCGGTTACAGAACATGGCAGGATTGTTAACCCACCATATTCAATGCTTGCTATGAGACAGGTCGCACATTTTAATTCAATAGTAATTTCAAAACTATAGCTGCGAATGTGAAACTAGTTATAAATATCACCCCCTCAACCAACTTAGCGCATCCAGAGGTTCATCAAAATACTTCACTTCACCAGATACAAACCAGCTACCCACCTTGGACATCACTTCCTGCCACCGGCTATTCCCGTAAAAAGCGACTTTATTGAACTTCTTGCCATGCTTTAAACCCAGTTTAAGATCATCCCAGGCAGCTTGTAATTGCCACCCTTGAAATTCAGTTCCATCCACGTAAACATTCACAATCGGCTTTTCAATATCAACCAATGCATCCTCAATCATTGGTGTAATCTTCTCGTAGTCGGCATGAGTCAGGGTGCCAATAGCCTTGAATTCCATGAAAACCATCTCATCTACCCGCTCAACATCCATCGAGATGCCATGTAAGTTACTCATCATTCCTCCTCAGAGCTTGTCGCCGACAATCAGCGTCCGAGTCAAAGAGATCTATAGACAAATCCTTCATTGATATCACTACAGTTTAGCTGCTGCAGCCTTGTTCAGCGTCCCCTTAAAAGCCTTAATCACCGTCACGGTAGCGTTTTTCCACCTCGTCCTGTGGTTCGAACTCATCATACTCAACCGGTGTAACCTCATCGGCACTGAACTTTAACGACACGGGCACCGAGTAGTTAGGTACATTGTCATAGCTAAAGACCGAGTAATATTTAGGCATGTTGGCATTACCAAACCGGTCGAACGTATAGTTGTCTTTTCCAGCGTACAGCTTCACACCATCAAAAGGCGAACGCGGTGGATGAAAGCTATTACGAACCACGTATGATCCGACAAAATCCGGATGAGCCGGGTTAGTCCAGGTCAACTTCACCAAACCGTTATCCAATGTAGCGGTTAACTCTTGAGGAGCATCCAGAGCTTGTTTGCGACGCTCGATATATTCGATCACCAACTGTGGGCGCTGTTCACTATCTATTGACTGCCAGTTTACCATCGCCTCTTTCTGACGGGATGCCGAAGTGGCACGAATGATCAAATTGACGGTTCTCTTTTCACTGTGGAACAACTCAAGATGCTGTCTTGCCGAGCTATCGAACATAAAGCTCTGTCGTGGTGATTTGGCCAGATCCTGGCTGCTTATCTCGTAACCAAGAAACTCGATTTTTTCCCGATGTTTAACGCTATCAAAATCAAGGTTATCCAGTTCGGCAATTTCCACCGTAATCCGCATCGGGTGCGATACCCCACTTAATGATTCACTCTCGATCGTAAAGTAGGCCTGAGTGATCACGATATCTGACTCATCACTGATGCAAGACATTGAAAACGCAACCTGACCGAATACCGTTTCGCCTTCAGCATCAAAGCCACATTGCAATACACTTTGCTGCGGCTTGTCCTGGCTGATGGTATGACTATCCGTTGCCGCAAGTGCTAGCTGATAGGGACGACGAGTATAGATAAGATCCAGGCAGGGTCGGTAGTGGATACCACCACCAAAACGACCATAGCCAATATCAAATTGCATCATTTGGGAGTCGTTGCTCAGCGGCAGGCTATCTGGCCCCTGCAAGCGAAGCAACAACTGGCCTTTTTCGAGCTGATCCTGTATTAGCAGTCTTTCCATCGCGCTGAAACGCCAGCTCTTCCATATTCCCTGAGTCAGCTGATCAGAGTCAATCGCATCTCCCAGTGTCTGCAATGGTGTCGCATCATGAATATCATCAAAATGAAACAACTCATTGATATCGTCCGGGTTTAGGATCGATACCGACCATTCACCATAGTTTTCAATCTTGGCCCCGACTCGATTCATCGGATAAAGAGAGAACATCGCATTTTTGATGATGGCATCCGATGGGATCCGGTCCATATCGAATGCAATAACGCCGTAACACACTCCCTTGGTTTTATTAACTCCGATAAACAGGGAGTTATAGCCAAAATGATCAGTGTTTTGCCCCGAAGTCAGCTCGCCAACATAGCCAATTTGTTCTGGTTTGGGGAACAGGGTGAATGAGAACTCGTCTTTTTCGAGACAGGTCTTGATCTTCACTTCAGGTGCAAATGGTGACTTGATCCGGCTCACCCGATTCACTTTGCGCAAATTATAGTAATAACGATATCCCGACTTTAACTGCTTATCGGTATATTCACTCTGCGAGGTGATCGCAATTAAGTTCTCCCTGGTGCAATGATACTTAGGCGACTCGCTGCGATATACCTGATAATAGCAACCTTCATCGTCTGGTGAGTGATCCCAAGCGAGTACTGCCTGATTGGCCGACACATCCATAACCGTAAAGTTTTCCGGGCGCATAGGAGCTAAATCAGAGTAATTAATCGCACTACTCAGTGCGTACAATAAAGCCGGAATATTTTCATCTACGCTCTGCGACATATTAATCAGGTAATCTGGAATATTCCGGCTACCCACCTCAACCACGGCCGATAAGATTCCACGATCATAGTAATACTCACGCCCGCTACCGTGGATCAGGTTAGCAGGCGGCTTGCCGCGATGAATACCGTATTGGCGCTGAGTTACCTTATAGATTTCCTGCGCCATATTGGCGCACAAAACATTAAGATCAGTGCCTTCTATTTCAGCCTCATGGTTGAATTTATGCGCGGGAAAGAACACGTTACCCTGCGAATGGTAATCCAAGGCTAAACGAATATTATCGTGAGCTTCGACAAACCCTTTAATTGCCTGGGTTTCTGGCTCCGAGAACGGCTCTGGCCCACCATAGATATTCGACTGGGTATCACCCGATCGACGGAAGTTGATACCAAAGTTGCGGTTCAAATCCACCCCGAATGTACCGTCACCATTATCTCGACGATTCTTGCGCCAAAAAGAGAAGTGCTTACGTGAATACTCGAAGCCATCAGGGTTAAGGCAGGGCACCATATAGAGAGTATTACGCGTCAACGCCTCGACAACATCCGGATTACTGGGGTAATTGTCCAACAGATACTGGATAAAGTTCACCGCAAGTTCTATACCGATCCACTCTCGGGCATGAATAGTCCCGGTATATAACAGCGCTGGTTTGAGATTGGCATAGGCGACATCCTGTGACACTGTCACCATCATGATCGGGCGACCTTCATGGGTATCACCAATACTTTCCAGCCGTATCAAATGAGGATACTTTTCCATTGCCTGAGCCAGAAAATCGACCGTCTCCTGATACGACAGGTATTGTTTTTTCATAACAGCCCCCTAGCTAACCCGCTCGTTTTCTTTCCAGCAACGAAGGATTGCCTCCAGTTTTTTCTGTTTCAGATTTCTGAACGTCATTAGCTGCTGCGGCTCGTACTCCAATGCATATAAGACACCGGTAACTCCAAGTGTTTCTACGATCTCCTGCGCCAAACTTTGACCAATACCCTTCACACCTTTAAAGAACACCACAAGCTGCTCGGGCTCATATGCCTGAACGGACTCCGTTTTGTATTCGGGAGCAGTCTCGATCTCGGTATCCGTTTCGCACGCGACATCTGTTTGACGCTCGGTATCGGTTTTACCCATCACAGTGACACTCGAACAATCTTCTATACCACTATCGAGAAGGTGTTCAGCCTGATTCTGGTCCTCGTGATGACAATCCGCCACAGGCTCCTGAGCCATATAAGGGTTTCCTTGCCCTTGGTGATGCATATCCTGGAAATTCCAAGCTTCACTCGGCCACTCTTCAGCTGGCATGTGATGCGTTTTTAGCACCGAGTACTGCTCATCAGCTGGTGCATACTCACCGGTATCTGTCGAGCTGCTGGCTTGGCCGAAAGTGATGTGACGCATCGTGCGCAATAATGATGCATCAATCTTGCCGAGTTCTTCCCAGTTCTTATGTACAAAGTGCGGCTTGCCGAAATACTGAGGTGCCAACAGCCACATTAGATATTGTCCAATCCAGTCACGAATATATGGAAATGCCGCAAATGCCGTCGCACACTCCAAGATGGTGTATTCATCTTTGGTACTGACAGCGATATCACAGGCCCAATACTCGGCATTGGCGGCTTTGGATGCCCTTACTGACAGATCCAGCACCTCTTGCGGTACGTCCTGATAATCCATACTGCCACCCTGGCTGGTATTGGTTAGCCACTCCCCTTCTGGAGGGCGACGCCAAAACGCACACACAGGCTGGTGACCCACCAACATGACCCGAATATCTGCCTTCATCGGGACAAAATCTTGAATATAGGCAGGATAGTAACGTTTTTCAGAAAACAAACGCACCGCCTCTTCTGCGCTATCGATCTTATGAACAAAGTAGCCACCATAATTCGACGGGCCATAAGAGCGTTTCACAATTTTAGGGTATTGGGTGTTGTTGATATAAGCCAATGCTTCATCAACCTGATAAAAAATCTCGGTTTTCGGGATAGGCAGCTGGTATTTGTGACAAAAGTGAGTGACATTCTCCTTGGATTTATTGCTGAACTGGCTATCCAGAGTCGGTATAAACCTCACCTTGGGTAACGCACGGGCTATCTCACGAAACGTTTCATAGGCCGTAGCCGGCACATTACCGATTAGCACATCAATTTTCTTTCGTTTGACCTCATCAATAAAACGTTGCTTGTCATTTCCCCAATGATAAACCACCTGCTCAATCTTCTCCGGCCACCCCTTGAAGTTGGATTTGTCGAAAAAACGCAGAACATGGTCGAGATAAAGCATACCGATCGTTGGCAAAGACTGCTTTGGCGAGGTCATAGTGTTTCTTCCTTAACATGAGAGGCTGAGGTTGAGGCGAGATCTATTGCAGCAAGATCAACAATAGAGGCTTCTAATCCATTGGTCTTTTCTTTGCTGGCCTTTTCTTTGCAGACGGTACGCTCAATAAGATCGACCAAATACGAAATTTTTGTATCGTTGAAGTTAAGTCCGGCTTGTTCTTGATCCGGAGTAGCAAAAGCCGGGATCCCGTTAACTTCCAGTACCACATATTGCTGATGTTCGATGTCGTAGATAATATCGACACCTGCCACTTCCAATCCGGTTATTTTGGCAGCCTTCAGTGCCAGCTCTATCACCTCTGAAGAGGGTTCACGGCAGATCACACTGCCTCCGCTGGTAACATTCGTTTTCCAGCTTCCCGACGCTGCTTTGCGGCCATAGCAAGCAACAAACTTATTATCGACAATATCAATTCGGTAGTCGGTAAAATCATTTTCGATCACCCGCTCGATGTAGAACTGAGGCGAGTTTTGTTTGGTGATATACGGGTGAATCAAATCAAGATCACGCTCGCTTTCAAGTTTAATGATCCCATTGCCGCCCCAGCCGTTTACCGGCTTGCAAATAGCCTTGCCCTGCCAAAAACGCAAGTGTTCCTTAAGCTGTTCGATATTATTTTTGTTACAAACAATATAATCCGAGCTAGGAATACCGTGTTTCTTTAGCAGATGTGCTGTCCGAAACTTGTCTTCAGTCAGTTCAAACGCCGTGTAGTTGTTGATGGTAGGGATCATACTGCTCAAAGTCTGGTACAAATAGACTTGAAACGGACTCTGCTGACCGGCGTTATAGGAAAAAAACAGGTCTAACTCATCCATCATATAGCCGTTGCAAAAAATACTGCCGTTATGAGCCGATGCCTGACCTAAGTCCAGCCCGGTAACCGCTTCAATATTTCTGTCTTTTAACTGAGTAACAATCTTGCGCTCTATCTCTGTTCCACCTGAATTTTGGTACATCCACAAACCAACACAATGGGGGATCATGATTCACTCCTTAATCACTCGAGCCTCAAAAAATGCCGCTAAAGCACACAAACAAAACAACAAGGTAGTAATATGGTTTCATATCATAATGTTGCGTATAGTGGATAACAGTGAGCTAGGTGGGAATTCTCTCCGAGAATTTAACTGTTCACAAAATCTTAGGAAGGAATCAAGTTGTGAAAAGTATCAATTTCGCTGATCTCAAAGCATTGATAGAAGAAAACTCATGGACACAAAACAAGGAAGGGGTCGATACAAATGGCAGGCTGATGCAGGGCTGGCTGGAAGATTTGGGAATGTGCACGACAGTATTTCATCGTGAACACATCGGCGATCATCGCCTATTTAGCAGCTCAAAGATAGAAGGAAAGCCGAAGCTGCTGCTTATGGGGCATTTGGATACTGTTTTTCCGCCGCACTCCTTCGAGGGCTACAGGGAAAATGATGAATGGATCTATGGCCCGGGCAGTTGCGATATGAAAGGAGGGAATTTTGTTGCTCTCTCTGCTCTGCGCAATGTATATGCCGAGCACGGGCAGCTTTACAATGTCGATTTTCTCTTAGTCAGTGATGAAGAGACCGGCAGTGATGACAGCAAAGCACTCACCCGTGAACTTGCAGCCAACTATGATGCCTGTTTGGATTTCGAAGCCGCAGGCGAAAATCACGAAGTCGTCAATGGGCGCAAAGGGGTCGCCACCTATAGCGTTGAGCTCAACGGGGCTGCGGCTCATGCCGGTAACCAATATAGCTACGGAAAAAATGCCAACCTTGCAGCGGCCAAACTACTAATTTCGCTAACCGAGCTTACCAATATCAAAAAAGGAAGCACCATCAATGTAGGGAAGATCAAAGGGGGGATCAGTGCCAACACTATCTCACCTCATGCCCAGCTAATGGTCGAAGCTCGCTTTACTCAGACAACAGAACAACAACGAATACTTGAAGCTATCCCCCGGCTGATCCACCAGCATGGCGTCGACGGTGTCGAAGCCTCGCTAAACGGCGGCCTTCAGCGGGATGTCATGATACCGTCGCAAGAGCAGCAACAACTCCTCGATAAGCTCTCTCAGTTATTGGGTTATCCGCTCAAAACCGAGCAACGTGGTGGCGTCAGTGATGCCAATGTGACATCAGGTGCAGGGCTACCTACTCTCGATGGTTTCGGCCCCTATGGCGACGGCGATCATACCGAGTTTGAACGTGCATCCAAACGCAGTTTTAGTCGCCGTATTGATGAAGTAACTACAATAGTTAGCCACTACAGTTCTCCCCAGCAGCCTTGAAACACTCAATAGAAGTACGGTCCCGCATCTACTACACACCTTACTTCGCCGTTTACTTTACATAGAAGTCTGCATTACGCCCTCAAGCCAGCTTGAGGGCGCTATTACTACCCCTCCCCTTGTTATACTTCTTGGCTATTTGCTACAAATATATAAACTATCAATAACAAAGCCACCGACAGACTAGCGACTTAGATCAACGCTGACGGCATCTTTCATCAGTTAAGCGTTCGACACTAAGGGAAACAGTATGATATTCGCGCCATCCACTTCAAAGAGAGCCCTGCTCAGCCCCCTCCTGTTGGCGCTTGCCTCCTTGGTATTTGTCTGCTTGGCAACTGTCGGCACACCTCCGGCCGAAGCCTCGGGACACGGCGATACGATTCGGGTCGGAGGCGATCACAACTACCCCCCCTATGAGTTTCTCAACGAGAACGGTGAGCCAGACGGCTACAATACCGAGCTGACCCGGGCAATTGCCGAAGTCATGGGGATCAAAGTCGACATTCAGCTCGGCGGCTGGGACGAAATGCGCCATAAACTTGAAACCGGTGAAATTGATGCCCTGCAGGGGATGGTGTTCTCCAAGGCAAGGGCGAGGGACTATGACTTTTCGCCGGCTCATGCCGTTGTACACCAATCGGTTTTCGCCCGTAAGGGCTCGCCGACCATCTCTGAGCTCAATGAATTAAAAGACAAAGAAGTCATCGTACAAAACGGCGGCATCATGCATGACTACCTATTGCAAAATAATGTCGGTGCCAATCTCATACTGGTTGATACTCATGCCGACGCCCTAAGGCTGCTGGCATCTGGACAACATGATTATGCCCTTGTTGCCAACCTTCCCGGCCTCTATACAGGCAAGGTACTTGAGCTCTCAAACATCATTCCGGCTGGCAAACCCTTCAGTGCCCAGTTTTACGGCTATTCAGTGTTAAAAGGCAAACAAGATCTGCTGGCCCAATTTAGCGAAGGGCTGGCTATCCTCAAAAATACCGGACGTCAACAGGCGCTGTATGACAAGTGGCTGGGGCCTTTGGAAGACCAAGGCGTCAGCTGGAAAAAACTCGGGATGGCAGCAGCTTTTATCTCGACTCTTCTGCTACTTATCCTTAGCATCATCATGTTCTGGAATCGGGCTCTGAGCCGGGAGGTCACACGACGCACTCAAGAACAGCAACTGCAACAGCAGCAGTTAATTCAGGCCGACAAAATGACATCTTTGGGGATCCTGGTTTCTGGCGTTGCCCACGAGATCAACAACCCAAGTAGCCTGTTGCTGCTGAACCTGCCTATTCTCAAAGACGTCTACCAAGACGCCGAGGACATTCTTGAAGCCCATTATCACGAACATGGCGACTTTCTTATTGGCGGACTGGAATACAGCCGTATGCGTGATGAGATCCCGCCGATGCTTGACGATATGCTGACCGGAACTCACAGGATCCGCAGAATTGTTGATGATCTCAGGGATTTTGCCCGTCAGGAACCGACCGACCTCAGTGAAACGGTTGATCTCAACGATGTTGTCGCGACCGCCATCCGTCTGGTCGACAACACTATTTCCAAATCGACACAGCATTTTAAGGTAGAGTACGCCGATAAACTGCCATGCTTTGAGGGCAATGCCCAGCGCATCGAGCAGGTCGTGATCAATTTAATCATCAATGCCTGTCAGGCACTGGAGAGTACCGACAATAGTATTTCAGTTCGGACGTTCTATCTTGCTCAAGAAAATATGCTGAAGTTCGAGATCTGCGACCAAGGTCGAGGCATAGATCCCGAGCACCTGCCCCACCTGAGCGATCCCTTCTTCACAACCAAGCGGGAACAAGGCGGAACAGGCCTCGGGTTATCCGTCTCTTTTAGCATTGTCCAGGAACATGGCGGCACCTTAACTTACAACTCCAAACTCACCCAAGGGACTTGTGTGACACTCTCGCTACCGGCCATTAAAGGAACTACATCTTAATGAATATTAATCGCTATCCTACTTTTGGCGTATTGCTGGTCGATGACGAAGCCGCTTTTCTGCGCAGCCTCAGTATCGTTCTGGAACGACGGGGCGGCATCAACCATATTTTCCAATGCCAGGACAGCCGAAATGTAATGGATACTATCGCCCAGGAAAATATCGGCCTGGTGCTGCTGGATCTAACGATGCCCAACGTCTCTGGCGAAGTCCTGCTTCAACAAATCGTCGAGGAGTATCCCGAAATCGGGGTCATCATCATTAGCGGCCTGAACCAGCTGGAAACAGCAGTAAACTGTATCCGTCTTGGTGCCTACGATTACTTCGTCAAAACAACCGAAGAAGACCGGCTTATCGAGGGGATCAAGCGTGCCATCCTGATGCAGGAGATGCGCCTTGAAAACCAAGAACTTCGCCGACGCTTTCTGACCGATACGCTAGAGCGACCAGAAGCTTTTTCGTTGATCATTACCGAAGACAAAGGCATGCGCTCGGTATTTCAATATCTAGAATCGGTCGCCCCCAGCAGTCAGCCTGTGATGATCTGCGGTGAAAGCGGTGTCGGCAAGGAGCTGATTGCGCAGGCCATCCACACCCTGAGCAACCGCACAGGATCGTTGATCAGCGTTAATGTCGCCGGGCTAGATGACAACGTCTTTGCCGATACCCTATTTGGCCATCACCGCGGCGCGTTTACCGGTGCAGACAAAGCCCGGGCCGGACTCATCGAACAGGCTGCAGGCGGCACCCTGTTTCTCGATGAAATCGGCGATTTAAGCCAAGCATCACAAGTTAAACTGCTGCGCCTGTTGCAGGAAGGCGAATACTACCCGCTGGGGAGCGACAGACCAAAGCGTCTTCGGGCACGAGTCGTCGTCGCCACTCACCAGGATCTGACACAAAAACAGAAAAATGGTGAATTTCGCAAAGATCTCTTCTACCGCCTTAAAACCCACCGGGTTGATATTCCGCCGCTCCGCCAACGCAACAGCGATATTCCGCTGCTGCTAGAACACTTTCTTCAAGAAGCGGCTAATGAGCTCGGTAAAAACAAGCCGACAATCCCCAAGGAACTTCCGGTATTACTGGCCAACTATGCGTTCCCCGGCAATGTGCGTGAATTACGGGCACTGGCTTTTGATGCCATGAGCCTGCATCGCTCTCGCATGCTGTCGATGGACGTTTTTCGCCAGGTACTTGATCAGGATATAGCGGCTCCAGAGCCGGAAACGCATACCGATCAGATGCTATTTAATCCGGAGCGTCCCCTGCCAACCTTACAGGAAGTCGGGGATCTATTGGTCAACGAGGCAATGCTCCGGGCTCAGGGAAACCAGTCGCTGGCTTCCAAACTGCTTGGGATCTCGCAACCCGCCTTGAGCAAGCGAATTAAAAAGGCCCAATCTCAATAACGAAGCCGCTAAACCCCTATAACCAAAAGAAAAGTTATAACCTATCTCTTATAGGATAAGTTACTGATCACAAATAAGTAACACGAACATCACATCAGTAACTTATTCTTTTGGTTATACCCCTTCAATGATTCCCACCCCCTACAAAAATATCACTTTTTTATTTTAAAACAACAACATAAACACACCCCCAAATACTGGCACCAAGCTTGCTCTAATAAATCCCAGGTACAGTGGGATTAACCCCATTTAGCCGCTTATTAAACGTATTACATACAATAAGCAACGGACAAGGAACTAACATGGAACAAGCACAAGTTAAGCAAAGCCAACGCGGCTTTTGGGGCAACCTAGCCCTGTGGAAAAAAATTCTCGTCGGTATGATTCTGGGGGTAATTGCAGGAAGCATACTCGGACCTGATGCAGAAATACTCAAACCTATCGGCACCCTGTTCATCAACGCTATCAAAATGTTGATCGTCCCTCTGGTTTTCTGCTCGCTGGTCGTGGGGGTCACTTCGATGCAGGATACCCGCAAGATGGGCCGCATCGGCGTTAAGGCTGTTGCCATCTATCTTGGCACCACAGCCGTTGCCATCAGTATCGGCCTTGGCCTGGCAACGTTGCTGACTCCGGGAGAAGGCCTGAATATGGCTGCAACCGCTGCAGCAACAGAAGGCAAAGAAGCGCCGACCCTAGTGCAAACCATTCTTAATCTGATCCCTAAAAACCCTATCAGCGCACTGGCAGCCGGTAACATTCTGCAAATCATCGTCTTCGCTCTCGGCCTGGGTGTTGCCCTTAACTTGTGTGGCGAGAAAGCCAAACCTGCAATTGCGGTATTCGACAGCCTAGCCGAGGCAATGTACAAGCTGACCGAGCTCGTCATGAAGCTTGCACCTTACGGTATCTTCGGCCTGATGGCCTGGGTAGCCGGTAAGTATGGTCTCGATATTCTGCTGCCGCTATTCAAAGTTATTGCCGTTGCCTATATCGGTAGCCTACTTCATGTGCTGGTGTTCTACTCGGGTGTCATCAAGGTATTTGGTCGCCTGAATCCGATCCCTTATGTTAAAGGCCTCGTAAACCCAGCAGCCGTCGCTTTCACTACCACAAGCAGCTCAGGCACTCTGCCTGCTACGATCAAGTGTGCCCGTGAAGAAATGGGGGTTTCGAAAGGGATTTCCAGTTTCGTACTGCCACTTGGCGCAACCATCAATATGGATGGTACTGCACTCTATCAGGGGGTAGCCGCACTATTCGTTGCCCAGGCATTCGGGATTGATCTTGCCTTTGCCGACTACCTAACCATCATTATGACCGCGACGCTGGCCTCTATCGGTACGGCAGGTGTTCCGGGGGCCGGTTTGATCATGCTATCGCTGGTACTAACAACCGTTGGTTTGCCAATGGAAGGACTCGCCATTATTGCCGGTATCGACCGTATCCTCGATATGGCACGTACCAGTGTGAACGTATGTGGCGATCTGATGGTATCTATCTTAATTGGTCGTAGCGAAAACGAGCTAGACACAGACGTATATAACAACACAGGTGAAGTCTATAACCACACTAGTGAAGAAGCTGCATAAAAGCACATCTTGATAATCACACAAGATGAACAAAGGCCAGGAGCATAACTCCTGGCCTTTTTCTATCTCTATACCTAAATGCCTAGCGGTTAGATGATAATACCTGACAGAAAGAAACCGACAGGCACGGCGCTAATGATACCCAGCATGCCCGGCAGGAAGAATGGGTGGTTGACAATTAGCGAACCATTCCACCGACTGCTCAAGAACGAGCCGGTATCATCCGTTGCAATCGCAAACGCAGTCGTCGGGTAAATGTTCGTCATATACAGCGCACTGACTGCAACAAAACTTGCCAGAATAGTTCCCGCATCAACACCCAGAGCTGCAGCAATCGGAACCAGTAGCGCACTGGTTGCACCTTGACTAAACAACAAGGCGCTGGTGCCGAAGAAGACGACCGACAGTAGTGCCGGGTATTGATTCAACACACTACCTGCCACATCTTTGATTTCGCCAATATGGGCACCGATAATAGTAGAGCTAAGCCATACAATACCAAGAATAACAATCAACGATTCAGCACCATCCCTGAAGATTGGCGCATGCTTGATATCCGTAAGTTGCACCTTGCATGTCATCGCCATCAAGAAAGACGTGAACAACATGGTAATCACGATAATATCTTTAGATCCTAATGTATGACCAATCACCGATTTGAACATCAGCATGCCGACAATAAAGATAACACCGCCCAAAAACAGCATCACTGAACGCTTGGCTTCCGGGGTTGTCTCGGCATCTTTATCTTCTTCAGAACTGAAGTTAACCAAACCTTTTTTCACACGCTCTTGGTAGATAGGATCTTCAGCTAGTTCTACACCCTGCTTACTGGCAACAAAGGCCGCGACTGCAGAACCAACCAGGGCTGCTGGTAAGATCACACAGATAGCATCAAAGAAGTTAACCCCCATCTTCTCTACCACAACATACATCGCAGCCGTCGCACCTGAGATTGGCGAAGCTGTGATCGCAATTTGCGATGCTACAACGGCCGAGCTCAACGGTTGGCTTGGACGCACTCCGTTATCCTTAGCCACCTGTTGAATAACGTTGAGCACTGACATCGCAGTGTAGCCCGTTCCAGCAAGGGTTGTTAGCGTAAAGGTTGTTGCTGGAGCGAGAATGTTGATGTATTTAGGGTTGTTGCGCAGCATCTTTTCTGCACATTTCACCATATATCCCATGCCGCCTGCTTGCTGCATAACAGACAAGGCCAAAATAACCGACATGATAATCAAAATAACAGAAACAGGGATAGAACCCGGTGACAGCCCCATTATATAAACAGCGATCACCATTCCGACGCCACCGGCCAATCCAACACCGATTCCCCCCAGCCTAGCGGCAAGTATAATACATCCTAACAATAGAATAATTTCCAATAACAGCATACTAAATCCTCTTTCTTGTTTTATATTTTATTTCATCACCACTTATAAAAGAGATATAAGCAATAACAGATATCCGTTTCCTACCACCTATCAAAGCCCGTAAAGCGATTAAGATCAAAAATCACCATCTTATTAAAAGTAAACTGATTGATAACAACGCAATATGTTTTTTGTCTGTCAGGCTTTAGTGAAAGTTAATAATCAAAAATATAGGCGGTGGATAATAAAAAATGCAGAGCCCCTAATTCACAACACATAACAGTGTCTATTTTAAGGGAACACGTCCATTGATTTACCAAGAAACAATAATTAGATATAAAAATAATAATATCAGTAACTTAAAATACAAACATTTCTCTATCAATGAATATTCTCTCGCTTGGCTTATGTAAACAGTACTTAGCTTTCAATTGGGTTTGAAATGCTGAAAGTAATTCCATCATGCGTAATCAGCATCACAAAAACACCACTTAGATCACTGAATATTCAGCAAAACCACAAGTGATAACTGAAACGCATCAAAACGATCACAAACCAGCCGCAACGGAGGCGCAAAACCATCCATACAAAACCCATGGTTAACACAATGGAAATATAAATATAATTTATTTAATATTGCTAAACTTGATATTTCTTCTTCTATACCTACAGCATATGAATTTGTAGTACATAAAATCCCTACCTAAGTCACACAATTAATTCAGTGATCTATATTGCATATTTCTATTGAATTAAAATTCAACTTTATTCATGATTTATTAAACAGTTAATCTGTGGTTGATTAAATAAAAGCCACTATGCAATAAATGCATTGTTGCTTACTTTTAGGCATTTCACTTTAGATAGCAAAAAGAACATTGTGTCGGTGTCATTTCATTATCAATAAAGGTAACGGCTATGCTCGACAATTCAACAAAGGTACGTATTGAAGAAGATCTTCTTGGTGAACTCGAAATTCCGGCAACAGCTTATTACGGGATCCATTCACTGCGCGCCTATGAGAACTTCAATATCTCGTCGATGAAGATTTCAGATGTGCCTGAATTAGTTCGCGGTATGGTGTTTGCCAAAAAAGCTGCCGCAATGGCTAACGCCGAGCTAGGCACAATCCCTAGCGATGTGGGTAAGTACATCGTCGATGCATGTGATCTTATCCTTGAAACTGGAAAGTGCATGGATCAGTTCATTTCTGATGTATACCAAGGCGGCGCTGGCACTTCTGTTAACATGAATGCCAACGAGGTCATCGCCAACGTAGCACTTGAGCTAAAAGGTCATGAGAAAGGCGAGTATCACGTCATCAACCCTAACGATCATGTGAACAAGAGCCAGTCAACCAACTGTGCCTACCCAACGGGATTCCGTGTTGCTGTCTATAACAGCATCATACAAATGATTGGTTCTATCGAGCACCTGCAAGCAGCCTTCGATGCCAAGAGTGAAGAGTTCCAGGACATTCTGAAAATGGGCCGAACTCAGCTACAAGATGCCGTGCCAATGACGGTAGGTCAGGAATTTCATGCTTTCAGTATCCTGATTAAAGAAGAAATCAAAAACCTGAAGTATGCCGCTTCATTACTTCTGGAAGTAAACCTTGGCGCAACAGCAATTGGTACCGGCCTTAACGCACCAGCAGGTTATCAAGAGCTGGCAGTAAAATACCTCGCCGAAGCAACAGGTCTAGCATGTGTACCTTCAGAGGATTTGATTGAAGCAACATCTGACTGTGGCGCCTATGTTACCGTACACGCTGCGCTAAAACGTCTAGCGGTTAAGCTATCTAAAGTGTCAAACGACCTTCGTCTGCTTTCTTCTGGTCCTCGAGCTGGCCTTAACGAGCTAAACCTACCTGAAATGCAGGCAGGCTCCTCAATTATGCCAGCTAAAGTTAACCCAGTGATCCCTGAAGTGGTCAACCAGGTTTGCTTCAAGGTAATCGGTAACGATACAACCGTTACTTTCGCAGCAGAAGCCGGTCAGCTACAGCTCAATGTAATGGAACCTGTGATTGGCCAGGCAATTTTTGAGTCGATTGGACTACTAAACAATGCCTGTATTAACCTTGCCGACAAGTGTATCAGTGGTATCACTGTGAACAAGAACGTATGTGAAGACTTTGTCTTCAACTCAATTGGCATCGTAACCTATCTCAACCCATTCATTGGTCACCATGAAGGCGATATCGTCGGTAAGATTTGTGCCGAAACAGGCCGCAGTGTTAGAGATGTGACGCTAGAGCGCAAGTTACTGGCTGAAGAGCAGCTTGATGAAATATTCTCGGCGCAAAACCTTATGCACCCTGAATACAAAGCAAAACTATATAGCTAATTAGCTATGCCGTAAGCCAGAATAAACAAAAGGGCTAGTAACTAGCCCTTTTATTATGTTTATCTTGTATTATGTTTTTGATTGTTGAAATTAATTCGCATGCGGTGACTTACCGCTCAGCTCTTTCATCGGACTCACTTTACTTAATTCGTTCCACATTGCTTCGCAAGATGAGTGCAACTTGGAATAATAACGATAGACATACAAATCCAGCGGAACAGGTTCACGTTCAGTTAAAATTTTCAATTGCCCGGATGCTAGCTCTTCTTTGATTGCATAATCTGGTAACCAACTAATTCCCTTACCTTGTAATACCAATGCTTTTATAAAGTCCGTCATTGAAGATGAACATACCGTATTAGGTGTTAACTTGCCATTGGCTCTGTGTAGCGCTCTTCCCATATAACTTTCTGGCGTATAATCCAGACATGGAACATCATCATTTTCTGACAAGTCGAAAAGCGGAATTCCACTTTCATCCACCGCTGATACACAATACAAATAGCTTCGCCCTAAATATATCGAACGGTATGGTGCAATTTGCAGTCGGTCTTCATAAAAAGAAAATAGAAAGTCACACTTTCCATCTATCAATAATTCAACAGCGTCATCAACTTCATTGGCATCAACAGACAAACTTGTATTCAAGTTCGAATCAAACAAACTTGAATGCAACTTTGGCAGCAAGCTGATAGCGATAGAGTGCGCTGCGCTTAAACGAACCGTATGCCGACCATGAAATGAGCTACCCGCCAGCCGGTTAATTTCTTCATCTATTTGATGAAGAATGGATTGTGCGGTCGTTTTGAACTGTTTTCCGCATAACGTCAACTCGATAGGCGATTTACTGCGATCAATTAATACTAAACCTAACTCGGCTTCAAGCGACTTTATTCGTCGGCTAAATGCTGGTTGAGTAACATTACGAACAGCTGCGGCATGAGAAAAATTTTGTAATTCAGCAAGGGTAAGAAAATCTTGCAGCCATTTTGTTTCTATGTTTTTCATTCGACATTCTCAGTAGTAATGGTCCCACGGTAGTCATCATCCCTAAATAACTCAGTACAAAAAACCAGCTGTTACATAGATTATTATAGGCCATCCGCAGATGGCTGTAAGGATCAATCAGTAATTAACATATGTCTATTAAGTTGATCACAAAGATTAAAACTAACATGATGCATTTTAATAACCAAGCCATTTTTTTCAGCATTTCACATGATAGATGAATAATCATACCATCAAGATGCAACATCATTAATAACTATTCATCCATAGCGTTAATAAAATAATAAAAATGATAAATACAAGTATATTTATCGCTTAATTAGAATTATTACAAATTATCAAATCATTATAAGAAACCCGTACCCTAATAAATTAAAGGTCAATAAAATGAACTTAATCATTAAGTTATTGTGTGGAATATTAATAGGCATACTGATGGGTATGTTTGCACCAGAAATAATTGTTCGAGGTCTGATAACCGCTAAATTTTTAGTTAGCCAGTTAATAAAGTTCACCATTCCATTATTAATTCTCTTCTATGTGACTAGCGGTATTGCTAGCCTGCCAAAAAACTCTGGAAAATTACTCGGAAAAACTGTTGGCCTAGCATATTTATCAACACTAGGTGCCGGTATTATCGCTTTTTTAGTGGCAAAGAGCCTTTTCCCGGTATTACTAAGTGGCGCCGGAGAATTACCAGAAGCTGAAACTGTTCTTACCCCATTTCTATCACTTCAGATCCCGCCAATCATGAACATCATGACAGCGTTAACCGTCGCCTTTATTTTTGGCCTGGGTATCTCTAGTACCAGTGCCGAACAGCTGAGAAAGGTCAGTGATCAGGGCCGCGATATCATTGAACTTTTCCTAAATAAGGTGATGATCCCTGCTCTGCCGTTCTATATCGCCGGTGTCTTTGCCGATATGACAGTCAAAGGCACGGTATTTGCGACATTGCAAACCTTCAGCCTGGTACTGCTTGCCGTTATCGCTATGCACTGGTTCTGGCTTAGCTTCCAGTTTGTCACCACGGGTGTAGCCCTGAAAAAATCGCCTCTGAAAATCCTTCGTACCATGATGCCAGCCTATTTTACTGCTGTCGGCACCATGTCTTCTGCAGCAACAGTGCCTGTTACTTTGCAGCAAACCAAGCGCAATGGCGTATCGAACTCTATCGCCAATTTCGTTGTACCACTATGTGCCAACATCCACATGTCAGGATCGGTGATCAGTATCGCCAGTGTAGCTGTCGCTGTGATCATCATGACCGGAGCGGGCCCGGTACCTAGCCTGCTCGAAGCTCTACCGTTTATTGCCATGCTGGGTGTCACAATGGTGGCAGCACCGGGCGCACCGGGAGGAGCCGTAATGGCTTCTGTCGGTCTACTCGGTTCGATGCTGGGTTTTACCGAAGAAATGATCGCACTGCAAATCGTACTCCACTTAGCCCAAGATAGCTTCGGCACCGCCTGTAATGTCACTGGTGATGGTGTAATTGCTTTGTTGATAGACAAAGTTTCCGACGCACCGGAAGAAACAGAGGAAGGATTAGTACCTATCGAGGAAGCTATCTAACTCAGCATTACATTACTACTGGTTATCACTATAAGAGCTGTTCTCGGACAGCTCTTTTTAAAGAACCGCTCTTTTTTTAAGAACTCTAGGATTCACTGCGACATGTACGAAAACAACAAAACACTATACCTTCCTTATGCTGGGCCGACCCTGCTAGAAAATGCCCTTCTAAACAAGGGCAGCGCATTCTCCCCAGAGGAAAGGCAGAACTTCAGCCTGATGGGGCTGCTGCCAGCAACCATTGAATCCATTACCGAACAGGAAGAACGCGCATATAGCCAATATCAAACGTTCAAAAATGATCTTGATAAACACATCTTCCTTCGCAACATCCAAGATACCAACGAGACGCTCTACTACCGGCTGATCGTCAACCATATCGAAGAAATGATGCCGATCATCTACACCCCGACAGTCGGTGCAGCCTGCGAAAAATTCTCGAACATCTACCGTCGAGGCCGTGGCCTGTTCCTTGCTTACCCTGAGCGCGGCAGCATGGTGGATATTTTAAATAATGCAGCCCGTCAGGATGTAAAAATTATCGTGATCACTGACGGTGAACGGATCCTAGGCCTAGGCGATCAGGGGATTGGCGGCATGGGCATCCCTATCGGCAAGCTGGCACTATACACTGCCTGCGGAGGGATCAACCCAGCCAACACGTTGCCGATTGTTCTGGATGTCGGCACTAACAATACCCAGCGCCTGTCTGATCCTATGTATATGGGCTGGCGCCATCCGCGTGTCACCGGCCAGGAATATGACGACTTTGTCGAGGAAGTGATCCAAGCCGTGAGAAGCCGCTGGCCAAATGCGCTGATCCAGTTCGAGGACTTTGCCCAGAAAAACGCCATGCCACTGCTTAACCGCTATAAAGATAAAGTATGCTGTTTTAACGACGATATTCAGGGGACTGCTGCGGTTACCGTTGGTAGCCTGCTTGCCGCCTGCAAAGCGGCTGGTTCGAAACTCTCCGAGCAGCGGGTAACGTTTGTCGGTGCAGGCTCTGCCGGGTGCGGAATTGCCGAGGCGATTGTGGCCCAGATGGTCGCGGAAGGGCTGAGCGACAGCAAGGCTCGCGAACAAATCTTCATGGTTGATCGCTGGGGCCTACTAACCGACAACATGCAGAATCTACTCAGTTTCCAACAGAAGCTAGCCCAGAAAAGTGCAACCGTTGATCAATGGAATAATACCGATAGCATCTCCCTGATAGATGTTATCAGTAATGCCAAACCAACCGTTCTGATCGGAGTTTCCGGTGTGCCCGGCCTGTTCAGTCAAGAGGTGATCACTGAGATGCATGCTCATTGCAAGCGCCCTATTGTGCTGCCACTTTCCAACCCAACCAGCCGTGTTGAAGCGACACCGGCTGACATTATTCGTTGGACAGAAGGCGATGCACTGATTGCAACCGGCAGCCCATTCGATCCGGTGCTATTTAACGATAAAAGCTATCCTATTGCCCA